>Ga0206677_10000609_pt1 | contig 33901 bp, 35 predicted proteins | sample M130m12015metaG_FD_155475 | JGI IMG/M metagenome (GOLD analysis project Ga0206677, IMG submission 155475) | Ammonia-oxidizing marine archaeal communities from Monterey Bay, California, United States - M1 30m 12015 | ecosystem: Environmental > Aquatic > Marine > Intertidal zone | place: USA...
CATGCAAATGGTTGGAGCTACCAAAAGTTTTATAAGGAAACCATTTATATGGAGAAGTATAAAATTAGGAATGCTTGGTGCTTTTATAGCACTCATCGGGTTGTCGTTCTTTATTTATTATTTAGATATATATGCCCCAAGTTTAGAATTAATCGAAGATTATGTTACCCTTGCATATATCGTTGGGGGAGTTTTAATCTCAGCATTTATAATTACTTGGGGAAGTACTTTTTTAGCAACACAACGATTTTTAAATTTACAAACAGACGAACTTTATTATTAGCAATATGGAACACAAAAAGTCAGAAAAACCAGCTTTTTTATTCGGTAAAAAAAATTATAGAACAATGATCATTGGGCTCATTTTTATTGTATCAGGCTTTATATTCATGTCAGGAGGTGGAAGTGACTCTCCAGAGGTTTTTAATGAAGAGATATACAATTGGCAACGAATTCGTTTAGCACCAACCCTAGTGATCATAGGTTTAGGAATTGAAATCTATGCAATTTTAGCTAATCCCAATCAATAAAAATGGATATTATTGAGGCAATAATCCTTGGGGTAGTTCAGGGTTTAACAGAATTTTTACCAGTATCATCTAGTGGGCATTTAGAATTGGCAAAAGCAATTTTAGGAGATACCTCCGTACCAGAGGAGAGTTTAACCTTTACGGTAGTTTTACACTTTGCAACGGCATTAAGCACCCTTGTTATTTTTAGAAATGAGATCATAGAGATATGTAAAGGATTGTTTCAATTCAAATGGAACGATGAATGCAAGTTTTCATTAAAAATAATTATTTCAATGCTTCCTGCTGTAATTGTGGGCTTGCTTTTTGAAAAAGAATTAGAATCTTTTTTTGGAGGTAAAATAGCATTAGTTGGCTGTATGTTATTGTTGACAGCTTTGTTATTGTTGTTGGCAGACAAAGCAAAAAACACAAACAAAGAAGTTTCAATTTCTAATGCGGTACTCATAGGTATTTCTCAAGCAATAGCAATGATGCCTGGTATTTCTAGATCTGGCGCAACCATTTCTGCATCGGTTTTATTGGGAGTCGATAGAACCAGAGCTGCTAAATTTTCATTTTTAATGGTGGTTCCTTTAATTTTTGGAAAAATAGGAAAAGATGTTTTAAGTGGAGATTTAAACTTTCAATCTTCCGAAATAGTTCCTATTGCCATGGGTTTTATTGCGGCTTTTTTATCTGGATTATTGGCCTGTAATTGGATGATTTCTTTAGTTAAAAAAAGCAAACTGTCTTACTTTTCAATTTACTGTACAATTGTAGGAGGGATTGCAATTGTCTATGCGCTTACAAATTAAAATGGTACAAAATTCAACACAAATAACTGAGGAAGAATTTAAAGAGGGTCAAGTGTTATTAATTGATAAACCACTTACTTGGACCTCTTTTCAGGTTGTAAATAAAATACGCTGGGAAATTCGACAACGTTTTGGACTCAAAAAAATTAAAGTGGGTCATGCTGGTACGTTAGATCCCTTAGCAACGGGATTGTTAATTATTTGTACAGGAAAACAAACCAAACAAATTCATCGTTATCAAGCCCAACAAAAAGAATATACAGGCGTATTTACACTGGGAGCTACAACCCCCAGCTATGATTTGGAAACCGAGATTGATAAGGTATTCCCAATAGCACATATTTCAAAAGAATTACTCCATAAAACCGCCGCACAATTTATAGGGGATATTGAACAAAAACCTCCAATTTTTTCTGCAATCAAAAAAGAGGGTAAACGTCTTTATGAGTTGGCAAGAAAAGGGGAAACAACCGAAATAAAAGCGAGAATAGTAAGTGTATCTGAATTTGAAATAACACACATAAACCTCCCTCAAGTAGCCTTTAGAGTAGTTTGTAGCAAAGGAACTTACATTCGATCTTTAGCCTATGATTTTGGTTTGGCTTTAGGGTCTGGAGCACATTTGTCTGCTTTAAGAAGAACAAAAATCGGGAATTTTTCTGTTGAAAAAGGACTAACTACCGAGCAGTTTATCAAAAATTTAAATACCGATTCAAAAGAATTGTAACTATATATAAATACCGATTCCTTTGTATTCCATACTTCGAAAAATATTAAATGGTTAAGGTTTTCGTAATGCGATGAGAAATATCAGTTAAAGTTTCGTAGGGGATTGTTTCTGAAACATCCGCCATATGTTGTATCATTTCTTGAGTATTAAAAATAATCACTTCTTGGCCTTCTTTACAATCAATTTCTGTCACATCTACCATGATCATGTCCATACAAACGTTCCCAATAATTGGGGCTTTTTTGTTGTTAATGAGCACATATCCTTTCTTATTTCCTAATTTTCTAGACAAACCATCTGCGTGCCCAATAGGGATCGTCGCGGTTTTACTTTGTCTGGGGGCTGTAAAAGCCCTGTTATAGCCTACAGTTTCTCCCGATGCTACAGTATGAATTTGAGAAATAATAGATGTCAAATTGTGGGTGTTTTTAAGTTCAGCCGTTTCTTTTTTACTATTTCCAAAACCATACAGACCAATCCCAACTCTCACCATGTTGAATTGTGCTTCGGGGTAGTTTATAACACCAGAGGTATTTAGCATATGAAGCATTGGGGGATTGTCTAATTTTTCATTAAATTCTAAGGATATTTTGGTAAAGTCATGAATTTGATTTCTTGTGAAACGCTCTTCGTTCTTGTCTTCACTAGCTGCTAAGTGAGAAAATAGATAAGCCACTTTTACATGGGATGTTTCTTTTAAGGAGCCAATTATCCTAGAAATATCTTTAAAGTGAAACCCCAATCTATTCAAGCCTGTGTTAAATTTTATATGAATTGGGTAATTTGACAAGGAGCTTTTTTTGGCTAATTTTAAAAAAGCATTAAAAATGCTGAAACTATATAGGTTTGGTTCTAACTCAAAGTCAATAATATCCTGTAGATTTGGTATTTGAGGATGTAAAACTAAAATTGGATTTTTTATATTGGCTTTACGTAAAGCGATTCCTTCATTCGTATATGCAACAGCAAAATAATCGACTTTATCTTTTAAAAATTCAGCAATTTGTAGGGCATCACCTCCATAACCAAAAGCTTTCACAACTGCTAAGATTTTTGTTTTTGGGTGTAATTTTTTTTTGAAATAATTTAGGTTATGAACTAAAGCATTTCCATTAATTTCTAACACAGTTACATGATTATTCATCTGTAATTTTTTTGTTTTCAGCATCTCTTTCATGTTGCTGATTTTTCATTGCCTTAAAATAGGCTGCTCTGCTCAGAGGTTCATATTCCTGATTTTCACCTAGCATTACCAAATCGTCATTGGATGCTTTTCTAAAACTGTAACTTGCTAGGTTCCCTGTATGGGTACACACAGCGTGTACTTTGGTAACATACTCTGCGGTAGCCATTAAAGCAGGCATTGGCCCAAAAGGATTTCCTTTGAAATCCATATCTAGCCCCGCTACAATTACTCGAATTCCTCTGTTGGCTAAATCGTTACAAACAGCAACAATACCCTCGTCAAAAAACTGTGCTTCATCAATACCAACTACATCTACATCATTTGCAAGCAAAAGAATATTTGAAGCAACAGGAACAGGAGTAGAGCGAATTCTATTGTCATTGTGAGAGACAACCTCCTGTTGGTCGTAACGAACATCAATGGTAGGTTTAAAAATTTCAATACGTTGTTTTGCAAATTGTGCCCGTTTTAATCTTCGAATTAATTCCTCCGTTTTACCAGAAAACATTGAGCCACAAATAACTTCAATCCAACCAAATTGTTCTGTATGATTTACTGTATTTTCAAGAAACATTTTGTAATTTTAGGCTTTAGAGTATTAAATGTACGATTACTTTGAATTTTAACAAATTTATGAATATTTACGAGTAAAAAATAACTTCAACATACAACTTATGCACAAAAGATTAGAAACTGATTTAATGAGTTTGGCACATAGCATTTTACAAATGAAGAATAGAGGCGATGTGTTTGCTTTAAAAGAAAAATCGAAAGTTATATATGAGAAACTATCATTATTGGCATTTGTGGAAGAATACGTGAATTCAACTCCAGATCAAAACCTCTCTAAGAAGGAAATTCTTTCTAAAGTAACAAAAGCATTAGAACTCAAAGCGGCAGATGAAGAAGTGGCTTCTGAGATCGATAAAACTATTTCTCAAGAAGAACTCAAAAAAGGAACAAATGAAGTTGAGGTTTTAGAAGAGTTGCCATCTGAGGGAACTATTGATGAAATTATAGAACAACCCTTTGACGAATTAGAAGCGTTAATATCTTCAGAAGAAGAGCCTCCAAAAGAGACTATTTCTGACAACTCTGACGCGGTTCATAAGGACATAACTAAAACAGTGACGCTAGAAGAAGAATTACAAGACACGATTCCTGTAGACGAAATAGCTACTTTATTCGATTTACCAGTTCCAAAAGCCTTAAACGATACATTAGCAATAAACATTCAGATAGGTTTAAATGATAGAATTGCTTTTGTTAAAAATCTTTTTGATGGTAGCCAAGAAGACTTCAACAGAGTACTTTCTCAATTAAATACATATACTTCGGAAAAAGAGGCAAAGAAATTTATAAAAAAAATGGTAAAACCTGACTATGATTGGTCTGAACAAGAAGAGTTAGAGGCACGTTTTTTAGAAATTATTGAACGCAAATTTATTTAAAATTCTCAAGTGAAACCTATTTTAGTTCATACACATTTTCACAAACGTAGAACTGGTATAACCAGAAGTATTGAAAATGTAGTTCCTTTTTTTAACGAAAAATTTGAAACTTATATTTATGGTTACAATGTAAAAGGGGACAAAATTTCGTACGCAAAATTAAAATCATTCATGCGTTCCGAAAGAAAAGTTGTTGTTCATTGTCATAGAAACAATGAAATCATAAGAATGCTTTTCTATCGTTTTTTAGGTGCAAAATTTACACTCTTTGCTACTCGACATGCAGAGACAGTTCCTTCTGGAGTGACAAAGTTTTTACTTCAAAAAGCAGATAAAGTAATTACACTCATAAAGAGTATGAGTGAAAATCTAGGGATTTCAAATGCCATTGTACCTCATGGAGTTGATGTACACTTGTTTTCCCCAAAAGACCAAGTTACATTACCTAATGTTCAACAAAAAAATATTATTTTGTGTGCAGGAAGAGTTCGCAAAGCAAAAGGACATGATACCTTGTTGGAAGCGGCAAATGTTTTAAAAAGCCACAAAGATTGGGCTCTAGTAATTGTAGGAAAGGTTGATAGCCCTGTTTTTTTAGAAGAGTTAAAAGCGATTGGAGAGAAGAATAAAATAGAAAATCAACTCTATTTCATTGATGAAACCTCAGATATTATTTCTTACTATCAGGCTTCAAAAATTACAGTAGTGCCTAGTGTTTCTGAGGGATTTTCTTTGGTAACAGCAGAAGCAATGTCCTGCGGATGTTCTGTGATTGCAACAAAAAATGTAGGAGTTCATTCGTCGTTAATAGCGCATTCAAAAAATGGATATTTGTTTGAGCCGGGAAATATTTCTGAATTAGAAAATTTGTTATTACAGTCTATTAAAAAAGAAATTCCACATTTAGGAAAGCCTGCAAGAGAAGAAATTATCTCAAATTGGAGTGCAAAAAAAGAAGCCACTCACTTAATGGACTTATATCAATCAATAAAATAGCTAGATGAAAAAAATCATTTTTTTAATTTTTTTAGTTTCTTTTTTACAAGGTTGTAAATCAACTTATGTGATTCCAGCTTTTAGTTCAGTAAAAACACCCTCGGCTCCTGACTATCACAAAGAAGAAAATTGGGCAGTGCTTCCAGATACCTATTCAAAAGAATTAAAACAGTTTTCATCGACACAAATAGATACCTTACAAGCAGATGTTTTTTATGTATACCCTACTTTAAATACTGAAAAAGAAGATTTGAGATGGAATGTGCCATTAGATGACAAAAAACAGCAGGATAAAGTATTGAACAAAGCGGTATTATTTCAAGCGTCTGCATTTACCACTTCAGGTAAATTATATGTTCCGTATTATAGACAGGCACACATTCGATCTTATTCAAGGTTAGATGTTGGAGGAAAAGAAGCTCTTTTATTGGCTTATGCTGATGTTAAAAAGGCTTTTGAAACCTACTTAGAAAAATACAACAATGGTAGACCTATTCTTATTGTCAGTCACAGTCAGGGTTCAACACATACCAAATTTCTATTAAGAGATTTTTTTGACAATAAACCTTTGCAACAAAAATTAATTGCAGCCTATATTGTAGGTACAGTCATACAGCCCACCCTATATACAACCATTAAACCAATGCAAAAACCCAATGAAATCGGAGGTTTTGTTGGTTGGAATACCTATAAGAAAGGAGCATATCCCCAAAAAAAAGATTTTTTTAAAGGAAGTGTCACAACCAACCCAATTACTTGGGATGATCAAAAATCTACGATGTCAAAACAGCATAAAGGGTTTTTGTATACTAACAAAAAACTGTATAAAAATTCCTTAAAAATTGAAGTAACCGATGGACTAATTTGGAGTACAATCCCAAAATTTCCAATGCGTTTTTTTATGTCTTTTATTGAAAACTATCATTCAGGAGATATCAATCTCTTTTGGCAAGATATTAGGGAAAATGCCATCTTAAGAACAAAAACCTGGGTAAAAAAAACTAATTAATTGTGGCTTTTAGTTCCTCAATTACTTTTTTACTATTCCCAATAAAAATTTGATTATTAACCATAAAAACTGGCCGTTTTAAAAAGGTGTATTCCTCTAAAATAAATTGTTTATAATCAGTTTCGGTTAGGGGTTGGTCCTTTAATCCCATTGTCTTATAAAGCTTGGCACGTTTATTAAATAGAGCTTCGTAGCTTCCAGACAGGTGGTACATTTCATCTAATTGTGCAGGAGTAATATTGTGGGTTTTTATTTCTTGTCGATCAAAACCATCAATAAGAACTTCTTTTAAAATTCTTCGACAGGTGTCACAAGTTTGTAAAAAATAGACTTTTTTCATTATTTATAATGGTATATTTACAAAACAAAATTACACATAAAAATGAAGATAGAATTCGATGTATTAAGAAAATCTCGCTTGTTAGCTCTCAAAGAATTGGATGGTTTGACCTTAGCGCAAATTCATAAAATTCCAAATGGATTCAATAATAACATTGCATGGAATATTGCACACCTGGTCGTCACACAACAATTATTACATTATAAATTATCCAATTTAAATTGCTTGTGTTCAGACGATTTGATAAGCATGTATAAAAAAGGAACATTGCCAACCAAAAATTTTACAGAAGAAGAGTTTGAAGAAGTAAAAGAGTTATTTGTAGCCCTTCCAGATACTCTAGAAGAAGATTTTGAAGCGGGGATTTTTCAAAATTTTACTGAATACCCCACTAGTGCAGGATATGTTTTAGATTCCTTTGAATCTGCAGTGGTTTTTAATAACTTCCATGAAGGAATTCACTATGGAATTATTAGATCTATAAAAAAGTTTTTGTAGAAGTTTTTATTTAGCGTTTAGCTGATAAATAATGCCAAGTTGAATATTTGCTGAGCTATCATTTTTTGTATGAACCAAACCATCAACTGAGTCAGAGAAAAAATACTGAAATGATACTTGTGCAACTAAATCAATTTTTGGAGACAACATGTTTCTAATCCCTATACCTGAGCAGAATGAAAAAGCGTTGTTTTTTCCAACATCGAGGTCAATTTTTGAAGAGTACCAATCTGCTAAAAGGGTTCTATCTTCCTCCCAATTTCCCAATTCAGAGGTGATTCCATTTGTGTAAAATGAATACTTAAGGCCAAAACTGAAGTATGGATTCAAATAAGTTCTGTAATTAAAATTTTTAATTTCATTTACTGAGAACAAATAATACTCCAAGTTTACGCCGAGATCAAACATCTTTATGCTACCTTTCATAGCACTTAGTTTTGTAGCATTAGTATTATTTTTTTTAGCATACTTACCGGTATGCTCAAAATTGCCATTAATTAGATATTTAATTTCGGTTTTTATTCTAAGGCGATCAAACAATTTACGTCGGTTCCAACGTGAATAATTGTCCGAAAAACCAAGATAATGAGCAATAGATAAAGAGGTGCCATTGTTTGTGAAAGAGCCAAGGGCGCTTTTGGAACGTCCATAATCTGATTGAATGTTTGTAGAACCAATAAGGATTCCTAGATCATGACTTAAGTTTTGTGCCTTAAATTGATAGATAGACAAAATTGTAGCAATAACTATGATAGTTTTTTTCAAAATTTAGGGGTGTTAGGGTTTTTTTCTTTTTCTCTCTGCAAAGTACAACATTTCTGAGGTAATTCCAAAATTTACTTTATCGATCAATCATAAAAACATTACCATCTAAGAAGTAATTAGCCCTTAATTTTAGTTCCTCAGCAAAGTAAATGACTTTTTCAGGTTGTTGCTTCAGTAAGTAATTTCCAGTGTCCCACCGATTGTTTTTATTGGTATCAATAATCGCTCTTACGAAGTATGTTTTAGGCTCTAAAAGATCAAACCTGATTTCTTGAGATTTCGAAATTATTTTTCTTTCTACGAGCGTGTTTTTATCTTTTCCTTCTAAGAGTTCAATAATTAGATTTTGAGAAAATGGGTTCTCAATGTTGATAGTAATTCTCCCATAATCTTCAATTTCTTTTGAAATGAAATTGTAAGTAAGAGTATCATTTTTTTGGTCAAAAATATCAAAAAAAGCTTCGGGAAGTATGTTCAATGAATATTTCTGTTCAGGTTTTTTGTTAAAAAGGAATGCAATTTTATTTTTCTTTTTGGAAATATAACTAGCATAAGAAACCGAAACGGTGTCTTTATCTGTGAAGCTAATTTTAGAGGTGTCAACTGCTACAATTGGATTGTTTGTCTCGATAAATAAGGTGTCTCTAAAATGAATTATTCTTCCAACAGAAGACTTGAATAGTAATGAATCTATTTTTTTCTTTCGCAATTTTACCGTGATGGTATCTGTAATCTGTTGGTTTGTAATGATGAAGTTTAAGGAATCAGTTTCAAAAGGAGTAAACCAATAATTTAAGGTGTCTTTATCCATCTCAAATTTAGAAATATTTTTAAAGTTTTCAGGGGTTTTAGAAAGTAATTTTAGCTGTAAATCCTTTATTAGGCCTTCGTATCCAAATACTATTTTACCTTTGGAGGTTTCTTTTGCACGTTTGAACTTGTAGGGTTGTGTTTCTTTAAACAGAACGATAGGATTTTTAAGAATACTGTCTTTTGGTAAAATAATAGTATCATTATAGAAGCCTATTTTATCTATTCTTGAGTTAAAAAGATAGTCGTTAGTAACTTCTTTTAAGGCTGTCATCAAATATTTTCCTTCTTTAAGATTTGTGAAATTAAATAAAGAAGTATCCAAAGTACTGGTTACATAGTTAGGTTTCTTTTTATAAATGATAGAATCATTAAAAGAACTGTCTATTTTGTACAACAAAATATTCGTGTTTTTTAAATCCTCATTTAAATAAGCATCTTTAACTTTTCCAGCTGATGAGAGAGAATCTATAAAAGTTCCTGTGGAAAAAACATACTTAAAACTCTCCAACTTATTTCCCTCGTTATTGTCTTCAATAGCATTTCCAAAGTTTATGATATAAGTATTGTTTTCTTTCAAGGTGTCAAGAATCTTTAGGGTTAAAGATTTACTTGCAGATCCCTGAGGAGATACTAGTAAAGGATTTTTCAATGGAGGAGAAACGATGAGCTGCTTGTTTAAATCTTTCAGTTTAATAAATTCGTTGAAGTTTAATTTTATTTCTTTATCATTAAAATTAACAGTTTCATAAGGAGGGTTCGCTACAACAAATAAAGGGGCGTCTTCATCTTTTGGTCCCCCTTCAGGCCTTCCTGTTCTCGCACAGTTAGTCAAAATAAAAATGGAAATACTAAAATAAATAAATTTAAAAAAAGGTTTCACAAAAAGAAATTTTATACAAATTAACAATATATTTTTGATTTAAAAACTAAAAATTTCACTCTGTATACGCCATTGTTAAAATACTAATCTTTACGTTTTTAATTTTTTGTAATTCTTTTGCACAAGCTTCTATAGTTGCTCCAGTAGTAATTACATCATCGATTAATAAAATATGTTTGTTTTTTAAGATAGCTTTATTTTTTACATGAAATAGGGTGTCAATGGTATCAAAACGGTCAAAACGGGTTTTAAAAGTTTGGGTTTTTGATTTGGTTGTTCTCAATAAAAGATCTTCTAGAAATGGTTTGTTTAAATGAGACCCCAAGATTTTTCCAAATTTGGACACCTGATTATACCCTCTTTGCTTTTGTTTTTTTGGATGTAATGCTACTGGAATTATACAATCTATATCATCAAATGCATTATTAATTTTGAGAATTTCTCCAAACCAATTTCCTAAAAAGACTCCTATTTCTTGATTTCCCTTGTATTTAAGAGCATGAATGAGTTTTTTTGTAATTCCCTCTTTTCTGAAAACAAGTAAGGAGGTCGCTTTCTCTACGATAATTCTTCCATAAAATATTTTTGTGATCTTATTTTTAGAGAAGTTTGTGTGGTGAAAAAGGGGAATATCATGCCTGCAAAACGTACATATTATTTTTTCGTTTTTAGACAATAGATTTTCACAATTGGCACATAATTTAGGATAAAAGATTCTAAAAACATCCTTTAAAATAGTCATATCTTTCTTAGCAATTTAATCCTAATGTACATAAAAAACTCCATATTAAATTATGAAGATCCGTCCTAAAAAAACTTGAAAGGTTTTTCTTGAAAAAAGCTCTCTAAACGTGTATATTTGCGCTAATTATGTCAAAACAAGAAGATCACTTTAAAAAAGTTTTATCGCACGCCAAAGAATACGGTTATGTTTTTCAGTCCTCTGAAATTTATGATGGATTGAGTGCGGTTTACGATTATGCTCAAAACGGAGTTGAGTTAAAGAAAAATATCAGAGAATATTGGTGGAAAGCAATGGTGCAAATGCACGAAAATATTGTAGGTGTTGATGCCGCAATTTTAATGCATCCCACAACTTGGAAAGCTTCTGGTCACGTAGATGCTTTTAACGATCCGTTAATTGATAACAAAGATTCAAAAAAACGCTACAGAGCGGATGTTTTAATTGAAGATTATTGTGCCAAAATTGAGGGTAAAATTAACAAAGAGGTTGCCAAAGCAAAAAAACGTTTTGGGGACGCTTTTAACAAAGAAGAATTTATTTCAACAAACGGAAGAGTTGTTGGTTATCAAGAAAAAATAACTTCGATTTTAACAAGAATGGGGAAGTCTTTAGAAAACGAGGACTTAGCAGATGTAAAGTTATTGATTGAAGAATTAGGCATTGCAGACCCTCTGACAGGTTCTAGAAATTGGACAGATGTTAAGCAGTTTAACTTAATGTTTGGGACAAAACTTGGAGCCTCTGCGGAAACAGCAATGGATTTATATTTACGCCCCGAAACCGCTCAAGGAATTTTTGTGAATTTTCTAAATGTGCAAAAAACGGGAAGAATGAAAATCCCTTTTGGGATTGCCCAAACTGGAAAGGCTTTTAGAAATGAAATAGTTGCTAGGCAATTTATTTTTAGAATGCGAGAATTTGAACAAATGGAAATGCAGTTTTTTGTAAAGCCAGGAACTCAAAAAAAATGGTATGAGCAATGGAAGGAAACCCGTTTAAAGTGGCATTTATCTTTGGGTATGGGAGCGGAAAATTACCGTTTTCATGATCACGATAAATTAGCACACTATGCAGATGCTGCAGCTGATATTGAGTTCAATTTTCCTTTTGGATTTAAAGAATTAGAAGGAATTCACTCAAGAACAGATTTTGACTTAAAAGCACACGAAGAATTTTCAGGTAAGAAATTACAGTATTTTGACCCTCAGGAAAATAAAAGTTATGTACCCTATGTTGTAGAGACTTCTATAGGTTTGGATAGAATGTTTTTAGCTGTTTTTTCTAATTCTCTCCAAGAAGAAGCGTTAGAAAATGGGACCACAAGAACTGTTTTAAAGTTACCCGCTGTGTTAGCTCCTTTTAAAGCTGCTATATTGCCATTGGTTAAAAAAGATGGTTTGCCAGAAGTTGCACGTCAAATCATGGATGATTTAAAATGGGATTTTAATGTGTTCTATGACGAAAAAGATGCTGTAGGAAAACGCTATAGAAGACAAGATGCAGCAGGAACTCCCTTCTGTATTACTATAGATCATGATACCTTAGAGGACAATTCTGTAACAATAAGACACAGAGACACGATGGAACAAAAAAGAGTCGCTATCTCTGAGGTGAAAGAAATTATTAAAAAAGAAGTGGCTATAAAAACGTGGCTTCAAAAAATGTAACTCATCGTAAAAAATGAAAAGAGCTGAAACTCACTAGAAGTTTCAGCTCTTTTTTTATTTTTGATAGTTGACCCATTAAATAGGGGTCTTTATGGAAGTTTCAGAGGCTTTATAGTTCCCTCCTGCAATTCCATCAATAAAAGTAATTAATTCTTTTGTTGAAGTTACTCCGTCATTAAATTCTATGTTAGCAATGCTGTCTTTAAAAACAACATTGGCATTGAGAACCCCTTCTTTTTTTGATAGTTTAGATTGAATTGTTTTGGCGCATCCAATTTCACAAGTCATACCAGAGATAGCTAAGGAGATCGATTGTTTGCTAACAATTGAATTTGCGGCTTGTGTAGTTGCTTTTTTTTCATAATTACAACTTGAAATTGAAAAACAAACCACTAGAAGGAAGCATATGATTTTATGTATGTTCATGTTTTTAACTATTTAATTATTGTACAAATTTATTAAGAATATGGTTTATATCTAAAGATTTATCGGATTTTTGTCAGATATTTTAAACAAAATGAATAATCATCAACAAAAGTGGCTTTATTTAACCCTACTATCAATAGTTTGGGGGAGTTCTTTTATTTTAATTAAAAAAGCACTTTTAGGAGTGTCGCCGGTTCAATTAGGTGCTTTAAGAATGATATTTACTTCTATTTTTGTGTTGTTTTTTGCTTTTCCATCTCTAAAAAAAATACAAAAAAAGCACTGGAAATACCTCTTTTATACTGCCTTGTCGGGTACTTTTATACCTGGCTTTTTATTTGCCTTTGCTATTTCAAATATAGATAGCTCTATTGTTTCTATTTTAAATTCCTTAACCCCTTTTAATACCTTAATTTTTGGAGCGTTGGTTTTTGGATTTGCCTTTAAAAAGAAGCAATTTGTAGGAATCTTAATTGGTTTGTTGGGAACACTAATTTTGATTTTAAAAGGCGCCAATTTGCACCCAAATCAGAATTATTGGTATGCCTTATTGATTATCATTGCTTCGGTAGGGTATGCTTTTAATGCCAATTTAGTGAAGAAGTATTTATTTGATTTAGATGCTTTGGCGATTACCACCGGAAATTTTTTATTACTGTTTATTCCTGCAATGATCGTTTTATGTTTTACGGATTTCTTTACTTCTTTTGAAGTGACGCAGACCAAATTAATGTCGCTAGGGTATATTGGAATCTTATCGATTGTTGGAACAGGAATTGCAAAAACAATATACAATAAACTGGTTCAAATATCAGACCCTATATTTTCGGCATCTGTTACCTATTTAATTCCTATGGTCGCCATTTTCTGGGGAATTCTTGATGGCGAGACATTGAGTTTAGTTCAAGTTTTAGGAGGGGTGATCATTCTTTTAGGAGTCTTCTTAGTCAATAAATCAAAATAAAAAGGAGCTAAAATCTGTAGATTTTGACTCCTTTTTATTAGTTGACAATTGTGAAATTATTTAAAGTCTTCCTCTGTAACTCCCTCGTTAATTTTAATTTCTTGGACTAGGAATTCTATATCCATAGGGCCCATTTTTTGACCAATTTTAAACGGAAAACTTACTCCACTGATCATTTTATAATCCCCAAAAGTTGTTGGAATTTTAACATCACCGCTTGGTCCTTTTGCAGTTTTTATTTCTTTTGTTTTTAAACCTGTTTTTAGATCATAAAAAATCTCCGTTTTATCATAAAGAATCACATAGTAATTTTTACCATCAATGGGTTCAATCCTATCAAGTTTTCCGTTTGAGTAGGTAATATCAGCAATTGGTCCGATGGCATTTTTAGCCTCTTTTATTTGTTCTGCTTGCATCTGCATTTTTTGTCCTCTAGCTTCTTGGTAACCGGACTCTCCGTCAAAAACTGTTTTAGACATTGTATTTCCCATCACCGAAATTATTTGAGAGGTTTTGTTTGGAGCTGCTTTTTTATTGGTTAAAACTATTGGCGTTCCTTGTATGGTTGCATTCGCAACCATCATAACTGTTTTGACATTCATCACGTTTTCTTTACCACCAATCGCTTCTATATATTGATCTATAACATTCGCTGCCGTCATGCCCTTTGGAATTGGTAGGGTCATTTCTGGCTTTTCAGTTGGGTTTCCTTCTTTATCAAAATACTTGATTACATAATCTGTTTTTTCAAGATTATTTAAAACATCAATACCCTTTCCTGTTATAATAATTCGGGTATTCTCTGATTTAAAATGCTTTATTGCTGCATTTTGGACATCTTCTAGAGTTACCGCATTAATATTTGCTAAATAATTTTCATAATAATCTTTTGGTAAGTCATTAATCAAAATATTTAACGCATAGTTTGCAATCGTGCTTGGTCTTTCTATTGCTTTTACAAAGTTTCCTAAATATTTAGCTTTAGCAATATTTAATTCTTCTTGTGTTACTTTTTGATAACGAATTTTGTTAATTTCTTTCATAGTTTCAACGACAGCACTATCTGTGACCATATTCCTTACAGAGGCACTAGCAATAAAACGAGACGCATATCTACTAGCGCCAATTCTTGAATAAGCACCATAGGTATACCCCTTATCTTCACGAAGATTTTTAAAAAGTCTACCAGTGCTTCCACCGCCAAGAATTTGATTTGCTAAAAGAGTAGCATAGTAATCTTTATCATCACTTTTTAAAGTAACAGTATTTACAATAGATATCTCAGACTGAACGGCATTTGACATATTGATAAAGTTAATTTCTGTTGTTGTTGGATTTTTAACTAGAGGTAATTTTTGAGGAATTAGATTTCCTTTTTCCCATTTGCTAAATAATTTTTTTACTTGCTTTTTTACATCCTTATAATTTACATCACCAATTACAACTAAATATGCATTGTTTGGTTTAAAAGTTTTACTGTAAAGATTTTTAACGTCTTCTAAAGTGATGTTTTTTACAGTTTTTTCGGTTGTCATTTCACCAAAAGGATGGTCTTTACCATATGATAAAGCTCTGTTTACCTGCCCTGCAATTGCCGCGACACTTTTCCCACTTGACTTAATAGCCTCTATGGTTTGCTTCTTTAGCTTGTCAAATTCTTTTTGATCAAAAACAGGGTTAAAGGCAGCATCAGCCATTAATTCTATAACTCTAGGGAAGTATCTAGACAAAGAACTTGCAAAAGCACTTTCTGATCCAAAACTAATATTAGCACCTAAAAAATCTACTTCTTTATCAAAAGCTTCTTTAGAAATCGTTGAAGAGCCAGTTCCTAACATACCACCCACAAAACTTTCAACACCAGATTTTTCACCCTGGGCCATTGGAGGGTTGTCTATATTTAAGGTCACAGAAACTCTAGGTAACTTATGATTTTCTACTACAAGTATTTGCAAACCATTTTTTAACTTAAATTTCTTTGGAGTACCCAAATTAATTTTTGGTGCAGGGCCAGATACTGGCATTTTAGTTCTATCTACCTGTGCAGAAACACTTAATGATACGAATAGAAATGTTATGATTGTATATATTTTAGTATTCATTTTTTTTACATTAAATTGGATTACTTCTTTTGAGATTCTGGTAAATAGTCTATTACGACACGTCTATTTTTTGCCAAATATTTTTTAGCAGCTTCTCTGATTTCCTCTTTTGTGATCGACATTACAAGTTCTAATTCAGTATTAATTCTATTCGTATCTCCCATTAACATATAATTGCTAGCTAAAGAAGAAGCGATCCCTTGTATGTTTGAATTGGAGGAAACAAACCTGTTTTCAAATTTATTTCTTACTTTTTGTAAATCTTCATCAGAGATTAACGTTGTTTGAAGTTTGACAATCTCTTCATCCATTTCTGTAATCAAGTCATCTAAAGAATTTTCCCCTAAGGGAATAGCTCCAATTGTATAAATACTGTAATCCATTAATGGTCTACCAAAAGAGAATACTCCCAAGGCTTTTTTCTTGTCTTCAACCATTTTTTTCTGTAATCTAGAACTTTTTCCATCACTTAATATTGTAGAAATAACATCTAAAACTTTTGCATCTCTTTGTCTCATAGAAGGAGTTTTGTGCATTAATACAATCATTGGTAATTGAATATTAGCATCATATTCTTTAACTCTTTTTTCTTCTAGTCTTTCTGGTTCAGAAATTTGAATTCTATTAGGCAAGGTTCTTGAAGGAATTGGTTCAAAGTAATCTTTAATTAACGATTTTGTTTCCTCTTTTTCAAAATCACCAGCCACAACTAATACCGCGTTGTTTGGCATATACCATTTGTCATAAAATGCTTTAAATTCATCTAATTTAGCATTGTCTAAGTCTTCAATGAACCCAATTAATGATCTCCCATAATTATGTTTATCAAATAAATGTTTGTACACCATTCCGTATTGAATTTTACCATAGGGGGCATTATCCATACGTTGTCTTTTTTCTTCTTTTACGACTTCGTTTTGAGTATCCACTGCTTTTTGATCAATGATAGGATGTAATAATCTTTCAGACTCCATCCATAAGGCTAATTTTAATTCATTGGAAGGGTAAGATTGGTAGTAGTTTGTTCTGTCCCAACTTGTGGAGGCATTTCCGCTTCCACCTCTTGCTGATTGAATTTCACTCCATTTTCCTCTTGGGATGTTTTTTGTTCCGGTAGACAGCAAATGTTCATAAAAATGAGCCATTCCTGTTTTGCCATCTTCTTCGTCTTTTGAGCCTACCTCATACATTACCTCTACAGTAATTACTGGGGCGGAATTGTCTTGATGAAGTATTACATGCATTCCGTTGTCTAAGTCATACTCTTCAAAATCAACTTTTTGTGCATTTGTAGAGAATGAAAACATGAAAGCCGAGGCAATAAATAAAATACTTTTGTACATAGTTTTTTGCGTTTAATTAATTTTTTTTGATAGGATATGGGCTCTCCTCTAATCGAAATACTAAATTAAGAAAAGGGCTTTTATTTTTCTTATAATTTAATGTTAATGTTTGCCGAGGAATAACATTGTTATTTTTAATAATAACCTATTGTATGATTGTAAAAAAGACGTATATTTGCACCCGCATTTTCAACAGAAAAATGTAAAAAATTAGTATAAATACGCAAAATTAATAGTATGTACGCAATCGTAGAGATAGCAGGGCAGCAGTTTAAAGTAGCAAAAGACCAAAAAGTATACGTTCATCGTTTACAAGGGGAAGAAGGATCAAAAGTAACTTTTGATAACGTTCTTTTACTTGATAACAAAGGAAGTGTAACGATTGGCGCCCCAGCTATAAAAGGAGCTTCAGTAACGGCTCAAATTTTAAGTCATTTAAAAGGTGACAAGGTAATCGTTTTCAAAAAGAAAAGAAGAAAAGGATACCAAAAGAAAAACGGACACAGACAGTATTTAAGTGAGATTCAAATCGAATCTATCGCTTCTACTGGTGGCAAAAAATCAGTAAAAAAAGAAGCTGCTCCTAAAAAAGAAGCTGCTCCAAAGACTGAAGTAAAAGAAGCAACAGTAGATTATAGTTCTATGACTGTTGCACAATTAAAAGCAGCTGCTAAAGAGCAAGGAATCTCAGGATATACTTCTTTAAAGAAAGCTGAATTAATTGCTGTTTTAACTAAATAAAAATTCAATTTTAAAACCATCGCATCATGGCACATAAAAAAGGAGTAGGTAGTTCGAAGAATGGTAGAGAATCAGAATCGAAACGTCTAGGAGTAAAAATATTTGGAGGACAAGCTGCTATTGCAGGGAATATCATTGTTCGTCAAAGAGGAACAACTCACAATCCAGGAGAAAACGTTTACATGGGTAAAGATCATACTTTACATGCTAAAGTTGACGGAATTGTGGAGTTTAGAAAGAAAAAAGACAACAGGTCTTACGTTTCTATAGCTCCATTTGAAGCATAAGTAATTACGCTTTCATACATCTTAAAAAGTTCAAGCATCCATATGCTTGAACTTTTTTTTGTTGTAAAACCAATCCGTTTTGTACTTTTACATTTATGAATTTGTTATACAACATTGTCGTTTTTATTACTTCTCTATTGGTTCCTGTAATAGCGTTGTTTGATAAGAAAATGAACCTTTTTGTTACAGGAAGAAAAGAATCTTTTTCAAAAATTTCTACATTAAAAAATTCAAAAACGATTTGGTTTCATGTAGCTTCCTTGGGAGAGTTTGAGCAGGCAAGACCTATTATCGAAGAAATTAGAAACACCCACAGTGAATATAAGATATTAGTTACTTTTTTTTCACCCTCAGGATATGAAATTAGAAAGAATTATGATTTGGCAGATGTTGTTTGCTATTTACCTTTAGACGCTCCTTCTTTAGTAAGAAGATTTGTAAAAGAGGTGCATCCTGTTATGGTGCTTTTTATAAAGTATGAGTTTTGGCCCAACTTATTAAACGCATTGAAAAAGGAAAAAATTAAAACGATTTTGGTCTCAGGAATTTTAAGAAAAAATCAAATTTTCTTCAAATACTATGGTGGGTTTATGCGAAGATCTTTGCAAGCTTTTGATCACTTTTTCGTGCAAGACAATACTTCCAGAGAGTTGCTCAATTCCATCAATTTTTCGGCTGTTACGGTTTCTGGAGATACCCGGTTCGATAGAGTCTCTAGGATATTGTCCCAAGAGAATACACTGGAATTTATTGAGGAATTTAAAAACAATCAATTTACAGTAGTTGCAGGTAGTACTTGGAAAGAAGATGAAGAATTATTAGTAAATTACATCAATAACAGGGCCTCAGAAAATGAAAAATTTATTATTGCTCCACATCAAATCAACAGAGACGCAATTCTAAGATTACAACAGTCGATTCATAAAACAACCCTTTTATTTTCTGAAAAAGAAGGGAAAAAACTGACAGATTGTAGAGTTTTGATCATTGATACTATTGGGATCTTAACCAAAATATACGCAGCTGCAGATGTAGCTTATGTTGGAGGAGGATTAAATACAGGGTTGCATAATATTTTAGAACCTGCAACTTTTGGAATTCCTGTGGTATTTGGGAATCACTATCATAAATTTAAAGAAGCGATTGATTTGGTAGCCCTAAATGGATGTATTCCTATTTCTAATCAGGAGGAGTTTTCAGATATCTTCATCAAATTATATACTGACGAAAATTATAGAAATATTACTGGAAAAATTAATAAAAAATATATTCAAGAAAATTTGGGAGCAACAACATTCATCATGAACTATCTAAACACACAATTATAAATATGGATTTTATATTAGAACCCTGGGCCTGGTACGTTGGAGGTCCGTTAATAGCAATTTCGTTACTATTGTATTTTTACTTTGGTAAAAATTTTGGTGCTTCTACAAATTTTGAAACATTGTGCACCATGGCAGGAGCTGGAATGTTTTCAGATTACTTTAAAAAAGATTGGAAAGAGCGTGATTTTGCCCTGTTATTTGTCATTGGTTTAGTGATAGGAGGATATCTTTCTTCAACCTATTTGATCCCCAATCAACAGATCGATTTAAATCCAACAACAGTCAACGAATTGACAGATTTAGGATTTTCAAACGTAGGAGCTCACTATTTTCCAGAGGAAATTTTTGGAGAAGAGGTTTTCTATACTTTAAAAGGATTTTTAATTCTTTTGTTTTCTGGAGTTCTTGTTGGCTTTGGGACTCGTTATGCTGGAGGATGTACGTCTGGTCATGCAATCACGGGTTTAAGTAGCCTGCAATTTCCCTCTTTATTAGCAGTGATTGGTTTTTTTATTGGTGGTATAATTGCCACTTGGTTAATAATTCCCTCAATATTTTAAGTGATGAAAAACAGTAAATTTTTAGTTTTAGGCGTTTTTTTTGCAATTGTTTTAAGTAAAACACAGGCAATTTCCTGGTATCGATTTTATGAGATGTTTAAGTTTCAATCTTTTCACATGTATGGAATTATTGGAGGAGCAGTTGTTATTTCTATGGTTTTTATGCAATTATTTAAAAGAGGAATTATAAAAGATATTCATGGAAATAAAATTCATCCAAAACAAAAGAAAAAAGGGATTATAAGTCCCCTTCTAGGAGGAACATTTTTTGGCTTGGGTTGGGGAATTTCAGGGGCTTGTGCGGCACCAATTTTTGTAATTTTTGGGTTTAAATTAATTCCTGCTTTGTTACTGTTGGTAGGCGCTCTTTTGGGAGCCTTTCTGTATGGATTATTGAGTAAGAAATTACCAAATTAAATGAGTAATCATAAAAAACATACAAATTTAGAAAAACGAAGTAACGATAATTTTGCTTCAAATGAAATATCATTTTTGGGAACAAATTGTGGGATTATTTCTGATTTAGTTTCAAAAGTATCTCAAGAATTAACCGATTTTAAATTGGCTTATTTTGATGCTTCTCATTCTGCAGATGTTAAAAAAAGTAACTTGTCTCAATTTGTATTTCATTCGCAAGGAAATGTTCAAATTGAAACAACAGCAAAGATTAATAAATTTCAACAACGGATAGATTTTGCACAATTTGATACTGTTTTTATCAACGGGAATCATTACGAAGGGGCAAAACAAATTTTAATTCTAGATGCAACCAAAGAGGCATCAGTGTTAAAAAGATTGGATCAATTGGACAACATTCAGTTTGTAATTAAATTGACAGAAGATGTTCCCTATTTTAGTTTTTTAGAAGAAAAATACCCAAATATAAAGCAGCTCGAATGCTATACAATTGATCAAATTGATCAAATTGCAACCCACATTCGTCATCTTCTACACAAAACGATTCCAAGGGTAAAGGGCTTGGTTTTAGTTGGTGGGAAAAGTAAAAGGATGGGTCACGATAAGGCAATCTTGAATTATTTTGGAAAGCCTCAAATGGAAGTTGCAAAAGAGCTACTTGAAAAGTGTCATTTAGAGACTTTTTATGGGGTTCAATATGCCTCAGAGAAAAACAGCGATATCTCTGACACATTTTTAGGTTTAGGCCCTTTTGGAGCGATTTGTTCTGCATTTCAAAAAGATCCAAATTCGGCTTGGTTTGTTCTTGCAACAGACCTCCCTTTTTTGAATGATGAGATAATTCAGTGTTTACTAACTCATAGAAACCCAAGTAAGGTTGCTACAGCAATTAAGGGGAAAGGAAATGATTTTGTCGAGCCTTTGATTACGATTTATGAGCCGAAAGCCTATCCCTTGCTATTACAATACATGGCTCAAGGATATTCTTATCCAAGAAAAATGTTGAACAATTCTGATGTTGAAATCGTAGAAGTTGACCCTTATTTCATTCAAAATATAAATACACCCAAAGAATTTGAAATTGCAAAAAGGGAGCTAAATAAGTTGTAAATTAGAGGCATTCATTCTTGGTTGAATTTTTTCAAATGTTGCATCGCCGATTCAGGCAAAGTTTTTAAAGAAAGAATTGTAACACTTTGACAGGAATTTTGAGAATGGATTCACAAAAAAAATAGATTTGATTAGTTTTAAAAACATCTCTTTAAGAATTCGTATTTTTTTATCAATGATTTTGTTGGTCCTATTGGCATCTATATTGATTGTCCTTGTGACTATCTATCAATATGACGAACAGACAAAAGACTATAATATTCAGCGTTTTGAGCGAAAAGAATCCACCACAAAACAAACAATTTATTTAGAGCTAAAAAACAAGACACGGTATCCGGTAAACACTGAAAATTTAGCCAAAATATTTGACAAACGTATTTATGAGATATCTTCAATTAACAAACTAAATATTACCATTTATAACTTAGAGGGAGTCCTGCTGAAATCTTCAACTAAAAGTACTTCTGAACGGCCTGACAATAAACCAATTTCAGCCCCCCTTCTCAAAGAGCTTTCGCAACATCGCAATCAAAAAATATTAAAGACGAGTCAAGAGAATGGGATCAGTTATCAATCTTCTTATTCTTTTATCTATAATGCTAGATACCAAAAGATTGGAATTTTAGAGTTGCAGTTTATGCAAGACAATGCGGAAATTAAAAAAGAGTTAAAAGAATTTATTTCTAGATTGGGTTTTGTCTATGTTCTAATGTTGTTAAATGCAATCGTATTTGCTTATTTTTTATCTAGTTATATAACTAGGTCTATAAAAATTATTTCCGACAAAATTCAACAAACACGTTTAACGGAGCGCAATGAAAAGATTATTTTAAACAAGGCAAGTTCTGAAATAGAAATTTTAGTAGAAGCTTATAACAGTATGATTGATGAATTGGGAGAAAGTGCTGCCAAATTAGCCAAAAGCGAACGAGAACAAGCATGGAGAGAAATGGCTAAACAAGTAGCTCATGAAATTAAAAACCCACTAACTCCCATGCGCTTAACAGTTCAAAGTTTTGAGAGAAATTCTCTCTCTAAAGATGACGAGGCAAATAAAAAGTTAAAAGAATTTAGTCAATCTTTAATTCAACAAATAGATGTATTGAGTTCTATTGCATCTGCTTTTTCAGATTTTGCAAAAATGCCAACCCAGAAGAAAGAGCAAATAGAAATCATAAGCGTTGTAAAGTTTGCTCTTGATATTTTCACAGAACAATACATTACATATCTACCACAAGAAAAATATATATATGCCAACCTAGATAAAACACAGTTGATTAGAATTGTAACTAACTTGCTTAAAAATGCGATTCAAGCAACAGAAAACATAGAACATCCCGCTATTGAGGTGAAGGTCTTATCAAATGAAAATAATTTGATAATTTCTGTAGCAGATAATGGTAAAGGCATTGCAGAAGACTTAAAAGAGCTCATTTTCGAACCTAAATTTACCACCAAAACAAGTGGTATGGGATTAGGTTTAGCAATAACAAAGAATATAATTGAAGCCTATGGTGGATCTATCTCATTTACTTCTTCAGAAGGATCTGGAACTGTTTTTTCAGTCGTTTTACCAAAAACATAAAACCTCAAACAATGAATTTTAATACTATTTTAGTTTCCATTAAAGATCGACGAGCATACGTAACGATTAATAGACCAAAAAAATTAAATGCTCTTAACAAAGAGACCATTTTGGAATTGAGTTGTGCTTTTGAAAAACTTGAAGAAGATCAAAATATTAGAGTTATTATTTTAACGGGTAGTGGTCAAAAATCTTTTGTTGCTGGAGCGGATATTTCTGAATTTGTACATTTTTCAGAAGAAGAAGGAGGGCGTTTGGCAAGAATTGGACAAGAAAAGTTATTTGATTACATTGAAAACTTATCTACCCCTGTCATTGCAGCAGTCAATGGTTTTGCTTTAGGAGGAGGGTTGGAATTAGCCATGTGTTGTCATTTTAGGATTGCCTCAGATACAGCAAAAATGGGGCTTCCAGAAGTTTCTTTAGGAGTAATTCCTGGTTATGGAGGTACGCAACGCTTACCTCAGTTAGTAGGGAAAGGGAAAGCAATGGAAATGATTATGAGCGCAAGTATGATTTCTGCACATGAAGCAAAAGCCTGCGGTTTGGTAAATGAGGTTACCACACAAGAAGAATTATTACCCACAATAGAAAAAATTGCAAGTAAAATTTTGAGGAACTCTCCGATTGCAATCAGCGCAGCAATTAGAGCAGTTAATGCTGGGTTTGAAGATGGGGTAAATGGGTATAATATCGAAATTGATGAGTTTGGATCCTGTTTTGGTACCAAAGATTTTACAGAGGGCACTTCAGCTTTTTTAGAGAAAAGAAAACCAAACTTTCAATAAGTTTTAAAGATAAAAACCGAGCCCATAACAGACCCGGTTTTAGTTAAAATTAAAATTAAATTTTTTAGATTCTAAAGTGTTTTACATAATTTCTGTTATCAGAAGCGATGACAACTTTGTAGGCTCCTTTTTCTGTATTGGATAATTTATAGACTCTATTTACTAGATTTCCACCTTCAACTTTTTCAGAATGAATCTTCATGTTTTCATAATAAAGCATTATTTGTAATGGCTTTTTGTTGAAAGTAATTTTAGAAATTAATAACAGATCCCCTTCTAATCGAATCGAAGGCTTGAATATTTTGGTTGTTTCTTCTTCTATATAAGTAACCAAACCATTATCAATACTTATTTTTTTAATAATAATTTCGAAGTCTTTTTCAAGTTCAGTCGTATACAAACCGTCTTTAAAGTCAGTGAAATCAAAAAGTCTTGAATAGTCCCCAGAGTTTTGAATTTCTTCCTTATATATCGTCGTTGCGCTTTCATCTTTCAATGTTAACGTATGACCTTTCTTTACTGATTTAAATTCAACTTTTACATTTTTTACGGGTACCGTGTTGGATATTTTAGCATTCTCAATTGCGTAACTAAAATAGGTTCCAAATATAAATGCTACAATTAGGTGTTTTTTAATTATTGTTTTCATTTTTTTTCATTTTAATGATTAATAACACTGCAAAGGTATTGTTGAAATAAAGATTGAAAAACAACAAAATTGGTAAAAATGTGTACTATATTGTTATTTTTTTTGAATTAAAAATACAAAAGGGTTAATTTAGCATATATAATCGGTAATTTTATACAACATATTAGAATTAAGTATTGTAAATTTGTTACTTGAATTAGAAAATTAATGAATACAAAGCCTACTTTAGAAAAAATTAGTCCAGATTTTGGAAGCTCCATTCTGGTAAAAAAGCATACGGAGTTTCTAAAAGAGATTAAAGCTTTTTGGCATTTTCATCCTGAAATTGAATTGGTTTATGTAGATAAAGGAAAGGGGAAAACACATATTGGGAATCATCTTTCCTACTTTAATAACAGTCAGTTATTATTAATAGGGGCAAATTTGCCTCATAATGGTTTTACTGATCGACTGACCACCAATGGTTCTGAAACACTGGTTCAATTTAAACCAGAATTTTTAGGGGATGCATTTTTTGAGATTCCAGAAATGAAACCGATTCATATTCTTTTTGAAAAAGCTAAAAAAGGAATTGTTTTTGGAGTAAAAACAAAACAAAAATTAGGAGTAAAGATTCAGAAGCTTACAGAAAAAAAAGGCTTTAAACAGATTTTAATTTTGTTAGACATATTACATACACTTTCAAAGTCTGAGGATTATACATTATTAAATGCAGATGGTTTTGCTTTTGAGGCCCAACCCCAAAATAATAATAAGATCGATGAGATTTTTAAGTATATTAATGAAAATTTCAATCAACATATTAGTTTGGATGAAGTTGCTGATTTGGTTAGTATGACAGTTCCTGCTTTTTGTAGGTTTTTTAAAAAATCAACGGGTAAAACATTTACAAAACTTGTAAACGAATACAGAGTCGTTCATGCGACAAAGCTTTTGTCGGAGAGCCAATCTAGTATAACAGACATTTGTTTTGAGTGTGGGTTTAATAATTTTTCTCATTTTAATAAACTATTTAAGGAGTTTACAGGAAAATCGGCATCAAAGTATAGAAATGAAAAGATGAATTTAATTCAATAAGAAAATAGTATGGAAGGTAAAATTGACAAAGCAATTGAATATTACACATTTAAAAGCAACGAATTATTAGCGTATGTAAATTCTAATCAAAACTTAACCATCGATAAAATTATTGAATGCGGAGAAGAATTAGCAATTTTAGAACACAAAATAACTGCTTTAGAGGTAGCAAAAGAGAATTAATTACTTAACTCCATTCCATTCACTATAGAATTGATTTAAATATTCTACCATAAAATCATGTCTGCTGAGTGCAATTTTTTTTCCAGAATTCGTATTCATTCTATCTTTTAACAGCAATAGCTTTTCGTAAAAATGATTGATCGTTGGAGCTGTCGAATTTTTGTATGTTTCTTTATCCATCTCTAGGTTAGGAAGTATTTCAGGATCATACAACGCTCTATTTTTAAACCCCCCATAATTAAAACATCTAGCAATACCAATAGCTCCAATAGCATCTAGTCTATCAGCATCTTGGACTACTTTTAATTCTATAGAATTGAAAGATTTTGTTTTATCATCTAGAGAATTTTTAAAAGAGATGTGTTTGATAATATGAATAACATGATTGATCACAACTTCGTCTACCTGTTGTTTTTTTAAAAAGGCTTTTGTTATTTTTGGCCCGATTGTTTCATCACCATGATGAAATTTAGGGTCTGCGATATCATGAAATAAAGCTCCTAAAGAAACGATAAAAGGATCTACTTTTTCTTCCTTAGAAATTAAAATGGCATTTTTAAAAACACGGTCAATATGAAACCAATCATGACCTCCTTCGGCATTTTTTAATGTCTTTTTTACAAATGTAATGGCGTTTTCAATGACCTTTTCTTGATGCATCTCTCCTTTGTTTGGGATTTATTGTATAAAAATAAAAAAATCCATTCAAAATAGAATGGATTTTATAGTGCTTTCTTTTAGAAAGTGTTATTCATTTCTTTTAACAAAATTCATCATAAGCTTGCGCTAAATTCTGAGCAATCATTTGTGCAGATCTACCTTCGATGTGATGACGTTCTAACATGTGAACTAAATTTCCATCTTTAAACAATGCAATTGCTGGAGAAGATGGCGGAAAAGGAACCATGAATTCACGGGCCTTTTGTGTAGACTCTTTTTCTACACCTGCAAAAACAGTGGTCAAGTTTGTCGGAGTCTTTTCTGCACCTAGAGAGGCAATGGCTCCAGGTCTTGCAGTACCAGCTGCACAGCCACAAACTGAATTGACCATTACTAAAGTCGTTCCTTCTTTAGACATTGCGTTGTCAACGTCTTCACTTGTATATAATGCTTCAAAACCTGCGTTAATTAATTCTTCACGCATTGGTTTTACTAATTCTTCTGGATACATAATTATCTTAAATTTAAGGGACAAATATAAGAATAATTCAATCGGAATTCAAGTAGTATTTGAAAGCATGTTTTAATAAATAACTTCATAAAAACAAGGGGATAAATTTTACTCAAATAAGCCTATTTTTATATATTTGGAACAAATATATGACATGGGAAGTTTTACGAAATGGCTCGGTGCAGGGTTAGGATTTAGTTTAGGAGGACCAATAGGAGCTGTAATTGGTTTTGCAATAGGTCAGTTTGTAGGAGGCTTTTCTAAGGAAGATTTAACAAAAGAACAACAAACCTATCAAAGAAGAAGAAAAACAGAAGGAGGGTTTGAGCAAACCCAGTCAGGAGATTTTGAAATTTGCCTTCTAATTTTAGCTTCTATTGTTATCAAAGCAGATGGAAAAGTAGATCAAAGAGAATTGAATTTTGTTCGAATTCAATTCGTAAATATGTATGGAAAACAAAGAGCTAATAATGCTTTTAAACTTTTCAATGGAATTATAAAAAAAGAGGTTTCTGCTCGTCAAGTATGCATTCAGATAAGGCAAAATATGTCCCATGCATCTCGGTTACAATTACTTCATTTTTTGTTTGGGATTGCAAAATCAGATCAACAAGTTGTTCGTGCTGAGCTAGAAGAGATCAAAAAAATAGCGGGATACTTATATGTCAATCCACAAGATTATGAATCGATAAAAGCCATGTTCTTTGATGCTTCGGGGAATGCCTATAGGATTCTAGAGGTAACTGAGTCAGCAACTAATGAAGAGGTGAAAAAAGCCTATAGGAAAATGGTAAAAAAACACCATCCAGACAAAATTCAAGGTCTGGGAGAGGTGCATTTAAAAGGGGCTAATGAAAAATTTCAGAGCATACAATCTGCCTATGAAACTATAAAAAATGAAAGAGGCATCTAATCAGTTCTTTTTTTTGTTTCTAAAAGGCTCCGTTTTACAGAAAATCCTTAATTTCGCATTCTTATTAGAAATGATAGAAAATGAAAGCTAAATTTCCTGAATATAAAGGACTTGACTTGCCAAAAGTTGCAGAAGAAATTCTGAATTATTGGCAAGAAAACAACATCTTTGAAAAGAGTGTAACTTCAAGAGAAAATGCAAAACCATTTGTGTTTTTTGAAGGACCTCCTTCTGCAAACGGTTTACCTGGAGTTCATCATGTTCTGGCGAGAGCTATCAAAGACATTTTTCCACGATATAAAACGATGAAGGGATACCAAGTAAAGCGAAAAGCTGGTTGGGATACTCATGGTTTACCGATAGAGCTTGGCGTAGAAAAGGAATTAGGGATTACCAAAGAAGATATTGGGAAAAAAATTTCTGTGGAAGAATACAATGCTGCTTGTAGAAAAGCAGTGATGCGTTACACCGATGTTTGGAATGATTTAACCCAGAAAATGGGATATTGGGTAGATATGGAAGATCCATATATTACCTACGAGCCGAAGTATATGGAATCTGTTTGGTGGCTTTTAAAACAGATTTACAACAAAAAGTTAATTTACAAAGGGTATACCATTCAGCCTTATTCACCTAAAGCTGGAACGGGATTGAGTTCTCATGAATTAAATCAACCAGGAACCTACCAAGATGTAACAGATACCACTGTTGTGGCACAGTTTAAAGCTGTTGAGAAGACACTTCCAGACTTTTTAAAAAATCAAGGAAACATTTACTTTTTAGCTTGGACCACCACCCCATGGACGTTGCCAAGTAATACTGCCTTAACCGTAGGGCCAAAAATTGAGTATGTTTTGGTTGAAACATTTAATCAATACACCTTTGAGCCTATAAAAGTAATTTTAGCTAAAAAACTTATAGGAAAACAATTTGGGGGAAAAAATACGATTGAAGTAGCGTCTTTAGACGAATTAAACACATACAATGCGGGTGATAAAAAAATTCCTTTCTGTGTTTTAAAAGAATGTATTGGATCAGATTTAGTAGATATCAAATACGAACAACTTTTAGACTACTGTCTTCCAAATGATAACCCACAAGACGCTTTTAGAGTAATTTCTGGAGATTTCGTAACTACAGAAGATGGAACAGGAATCGTACATACTGCCCCAACTTTTGGAGCAGATGATGCCATGGTTGCAAAACAAGCAACTCCAGAAATACCACCGATGTTGGTAAAAGATGAAAATGATAACCTAGTCCCATTAGTAGATCTACAGGGGAAATTCAGACCAGAAGTTGTTGAATTTGCTGGAAAATACGTAAAGAACGAATATTATAACGATGGTGAAGCTCCAGATAAGTCTATAGATGTTGAGTTAGCAATCAAGTTGAAAACAGAAAACAAAGCATTTAAAGTCGAAAAATATAAACACAGTTATCCAAATTGTTGGAGAACAGATAAGCCTATTTTATATTATCCGTTAGATTCATGGTTTATTAAGGTAACCGATGTAAAGAATCGAATGCATGAGTTAAATAAAACGATTCAATGGAAACCAGCATCTACTGGTACGGGTCGTTTTGGAAATTGGCTAGCAAATGCAAATGATTGGAATTTATCTCGCTCAAGATATTGGGGGATTCCTTTACCAATCTGGAGAACAGAGGATGGCAAAGAAGAAATTTGCATTGGTTCAGTGGAAGAGTTAAAAGTTGAAATGTCACGAGCTGTAACAGCAGGTTTTATGGACAAAGACATTTTTTCAAGCTTTGAAGTTGGCAATAATTCTGAAGAAAACTATGCAACAATAGATTTGCATAAAAATATTGTTGATCAGATTGTTTTAGTATCAGCATCAGGACAACCAATGAAACGTGAAAGTGATTTAATTGATGTTTGGTTTGATTCTGGCTCCATGCCCTATGCACAATGGCATTATCCTTTTGAGAATAAACAAAAAATAGATCAAAATGAATCTTTTCCAGCAGATTTTATTGCGGAAGGAGTAGACCAAACACGTGGTTGGTTTTATACCCTTCATGCAATTTCTTCAATGGTTTTTGATTCTGTTGCCTACAAAAATGTGGTGTCTAACGGATTGGTTTTAGACAAAAATGGACAAAAGATGTCCAAACGTTTAGGAAATGCAACAGATCCTTTTACAACCTTATCCACTTATGGAGCAGATGCAACTCGGTGGTATATGATTTCAAATGCAAATCCTTGGGATAATTTAAAGTTTGACTTGGAAGGAATAGAAGAGGTCAAACGAAAGTTTTTTGGAACGTTATACAATACCTATTCTTTTTTCATCTTGTATACAAACATCGATGAGTTTTCATACGCTGAACAAGACATAGCCCTCAATGATAGGCCAGAATTAGATCGATGGATTTTATCAGAATTACATACCTTAATAGCTAAGGTAGACAAATTCTATGAGGCTTATGAGCCAACAAGAGCTGCAAGAGCAATTTCTGAATTTACACAAGAATACCTGAGCAACTGGTATGTGCGTTTAAGTAGAAGACGTTTTTGGAAAGGAGATTATCAAACAGATAAAATTTCTGCCTATCAAACCTTGTATACCTGTATGGTGACTATTGCAAAATTAAGTGCGCCAATCGCTCCTTTTTTCTCGGATAGACTGTATCAAGACTTAAATTCTGTAACTCAAAAAGAACCTTCAGAAAGTATTCATTTATCGGACTTCCCAAAATTTGATCCAAGTTTTGTAGATCAACGTTTGGAGCGAAAAATGGAAAGTGCTCAAATCATCTCTTCACTGGTATTATCTTTAAGAGCAAAAGAAAAGATTAAAGTACGTCAACCCCTTCAAAAAATAATGATTCCTACTGGGAGTCAGCAACAAAAGGAAGAAATTTTAGCGGTTGCTGGTTTGATAAAACATGAGGTAAATATCAAAGAAATTCAACTTTTAGAGGATGCTTCAGATATTTTAATCAAACAAATTAAACCAAATTTCAAGGCCTTGGGGCCAAAATTTGGGAAAGAGATGCGTTTCATTGCTGCTGAAGTTCAAAACTTCACTCAAGAAGATATTCATAAAATTGAAAAAGAGGGTAAAATTTCTATTTGTATTAATGAAAAATATATTACTTTAGGACTTGAAGATGTAGAGATTTCATCCAAAGATATAGAGGGCTGGTTGGTTGCTAACGAAGGTTCTTTAACAGTGGCTTTAGATGTTACTATAACAGATGAATTGCACAAAGAAGGGATCGCTAGAGAGCTAGTAAATAGAATTCAAAATGCACGTAAAGATCTAGGTTTGGAAGTAACAGATAAAATTAAATTATCAATTTTAGAGGATCAAAATCTACAAGCAGCGATTATAGAAAACAAAGAATACATCATGAGTGAAACACTTACCTTAGAGTTGCTTTTTATTGATGAACTAACAAACGGTACAGTGGTTGAATTTGATACGATAAAGAGTAAAATATTAATTGAAAAAATATAAAACTTATGTCAGACATAAAATTAAAATATTCAAAGGAAGACTTACAAGAGTTTAGAGAAATTATTGAAAAAAAAATAGCAAGAGCAGAAGAAGACTTACTATTGTTAAAAGAAGCATATAAAAATGATTCAGATAACGGAACAGATGATACTTCTCCATCGTTTAAATCTTTTGATGAAGGTTCAGATGTCATGAACAAAGAAGCAAATGTTCAATTAGCGATCAGACAAGAAAAATTTATTAGAGATCTAAAAAATGCTCTGTTACGAATTGAGAACGGCGTTTATGGTGTTTGTAGAGTTACTGGGAAATTGATTCAGAAAGAGCGTTTAAGACTAGTCCCTCACGCCACTTTAAGCATTGAAGCAAAACGCAAACAATAATCGTTTTCATTTTGTTCGCGTAAATAAAAAAATCATGTCAAAAAAAAATTTTGCAATCCTCACAATTTTAATTGCAATTATTTTAGATCAACTGCTCAAGGTATACGTCAAAACACATTTTGTACTTGGAGAAGAAGTAGTTATTTTCGATTGGTTTAAAATCCATTTCACAGAAAATAATGGGATGGCTATGGGTTTTGAATTTGGAGGCAAAGCAGGAAAATTATTTTTAACCTTATTTAGGTTGGTTGCTGTCACTGGAATCGTTTTTTGGCTGTATCAAAACATCAAAAGAAAAGTTCATAATGCCGTAATTTTTGCCATCGCTTTAATTTTTTCTGGTGCAATAGGGAATATCATAGATTCTATGTTCTATGGAATTCTTTTTGATGATTCTCATCACAAAGTAGCGACTCTTTTTTCAGACAATCCATACGGAGAACTCTTTTATGGAAAAGTAGTTGACATGTTTTACTTTCCTCTATGGCAAGGGGTCTTGCCAGATTGGGTTCCATTTATTGGAGGAGATTTTTTTACTTTTTTTCAATATATTTTTAATCCAGCAGATGCATTCATAAGTATCGGGGTTGCATTGTTATTTATTTTTAGCAAACAAGCGTTTCCTAAAGAAGAGGAAACCACTTAGCACCTCTTTTTTTAGTTTTTTCGGGGTCTGACCTCCTTGATTATAATTGATCGCTATCACATTTTTTATTTTTAAGAATTCTGTTTTTTCTTTATTTGTTCTTTCATATTCCGTTATTAACTGTCTGAAAAAATGTGTATTTTCGTTGGATGCCTTCACCTTTAGAACTTCAAATACAAACCTTACCAAATGAACCTGGAGTTTATCAATTCTTTGATAAACAGGACGTGATTATTTACATTGGGAAAGCTAAAAATTTAAAAAAAAGAGTTTCATCGTACTTCAATAAAAATCATGAGAATGGTAAAACCAGTGTGTTGGTAAAAAAAATTGTTTATCTAAAACACATTGTTGTTAACTCGGAAACAGACGCCCTTTTATTAGAGAATAATTTAATTAAAAAATACAAACCTCGCTACAATGTTCTCTTGAAGGATGACAAGAGTTATCCTTGGATTTGTATAAAAAAAGAACGTTTTCCAAGAATTTTTATGACGCGTCGCGTTATCAAAGATGGTTCAGAATACTTTGGACCTTATACCTCCGTTAGAACAGTAAAGGTATTATTAGATTTAATTAAAGAGCTTTATCCGCTTAGAACCTGTACTTATGATTTAAGTGCACAAAATATTAATGAGGGTAAATACAAAGTATGTTTAGAATATCACTTAAAAAATTGTAAGGGAGCCTGTGAGGCTCTTGAGTCAGAAATAAATTACAATAATTCGATCAAGGAAATTAGAAATATTATCAAGGGGAATTTTAAAGAAAGTATCGAAAAATTTCAGATTATGATGGGCTCATTTGCCAAAAATATGGAATTTGAAGAAGCTCAAAAAATAAAAGAAAAACTCAGTTTACTCAACAATTATCAATCAAAATCCACCATCGTAAATCCCTCCATCAATAACGTTGATGTATTTTCTATTATTACTGATGAAACCCATGGTTATGCTAATTTTTTAAAAATTTCAAATGGATCAATTATACAATCTCATACTACAGAAATTAAAAAGAAATTAGACGAATCTGATGCTGAATTATTGGCGTTATTTATTATTGAAATTCGACAACGTTTCAACTCTCAAGCTCCTGAAATTTATGTCCCTTTTTCAATTAATGTAGGAGAACGTGTAAAGGTGACCATTCCAAAATTAGGAGATAAAAAACGTATTGTAGAGCTTTCAGAAAGAAATGCAAAATACTTCAGGCAAGAGCAATTTAAACAGATTAAAATTGTAGATCCAGATAGGCATGTAAAACGAATTATGGCGCAGATGAAGAAAGATTTGCGGCTTTCTGAAGAGCCAAGACATATAGAATGTTTTGATAA
>Ga0206677_10000611_pt1 | contig 33868 bp, 32 predicted proteins | sample M130m12015metaG_FD_155475 | JGI IMG/M metagenome (GOLD analysis project Ga0206677, IMG submission 155475) | Ammonia-oxidizing marine archaeal communities from Monterey Bay, California, United States - M1 30m 12015 | ecosystem: Environmental > Aquatic > Marine > Intertidal zone | place: USA...
TGCCCTGCAGAAGAATATCATCAAAAATATTTAGAGAAGAGATAGTATGTCATTAGTTGATACAGCTTGGTTAAAAGAAAATATAAGCAATGTAAAAATTATTGATTGCTCTTGGCATATGCCTCAAGCAAAAAGAAATGGTCTTGAAGAATACAATAAAGAGCATATACCAAATGCAATTTTTTTTGATTTAGATAAAAATTCAAAAATAGATACAGACCTACCTCACATGCTAACCGATATAAACTCTTGGGAAAAAATTATGGGAAATATGGGCATTGAAAATAAAGATGAAATTGTAATTTATGATAACTCTGATGTAATAAGTTCATGCAGGTGTTGGTATAATTTAATTTATTTTGGTCATGATCCAAAACTTGTTCATGTCCTTAATGGTGGGTTTAAAAAATGGAAAATAGAAAATAAAATGACAAATAATAAAGAAGTTATCATTAAAAATTCTATATATTCATGTAAGGAAAATACAGACCTTGTTAAAAATAAAAAACAAATAGATGAAAATATCGATAAAAACGATTTTAATGTTATTGACGCAAGAAGCAGAGAAAGATTTGAAGGTAAGGTTGCAGAACCAAGAAAGGGTTTAAGAAGTGGTTCAATAAAAAATTCTTTATGCTTACCTTTTGGAGAGCTAATAAATGATGATCATACTTTTGTCAGTAAGGATAAAATCTCAGAAAAATTTAAGTCATTAAAATTTGACTATAATAAAAATTCAGTATTTTCATGTGGATCAGGAGTAACTGCAAGTGTATTGGCTCTAGCTTATTCGCTAATAAATGATAGATATATGCCGATAATTTACGATGGCTCATGGTCAGAGTATGGGAGAATTTAAGATATGAAAAGATCAACTAAAATAATAACAATTGTAATAGTATTTTTTTTCATAATTACAGCTGTGATTGTTGCAAGAACAATGGTTGGAAATTATTTTAAAAAAAAATTCAGTAAAAGGCCTCCTCCAGGAATAATTGTAAAAGTTGTTGAGCAAAAATTATTTCAAAACACAATTGAAACATTTGGTACTGCTGTACCAGCCCAGATTAAGTCTTATAATATTGAAAAATATGAAATTTTAGAACCTATTAAATATAACACAAAGGTTAAAACTGGGGATATCATTGCTATACTTAAAAATAGAAACATAATAACTCCCTTTGATGGAATTATTGGTAAGCGAGATTTTTCTAATGATATTGATGTATCAAAAAGTTCTATTATATTAAATCTTGAAGACACATCTGTTCTATTTGTTGATGTTGATATACCCGAAACATTTGCACCTTTTGTAAAAAAAGATCAGGGTGTTGATATAAAATTTTCTGGAAATAATCTTAAAAAATACTCTGGGGTTGTAGAGTCAATTGCAAGTAGAATTGATACTAATAAGAGATCACTACCAGTAAGAATTAAACTTAATAATCCAGGCAATGAACTTTTATCTGGTTCATTATTAGAAGTATCTATTAATTATAATGAAAGAAACTCATTAAGCATTTTGGATACTAGTCTTATTATGGAGGGTGATAATGTTTATGTATATAAAGTGGACAAGGAAAATACTGTAAAAAAAACAGAGATAGAAATTGGTTTAAGAAAACAAGGAATTGTAGAAGTCAAAGCTGGTCTTAAAAATGGTGATACAGTAGTTGCTGAAGGTTTGAAAAAAACTAGACCTAATGGAAAAATAAAACCAATTACATATGGTTCAAAACCAAAATCATCGAGCTGGAAGAAAAAAGAAAAGCCAGCAAAAACAGAGCAGAAAAAAAGTAAATTTGATTGGATTAAAAAATTAAATATATTTAAAAAATCTGACTCTAAAAAAGAAGAAAATAAAAATAAATAATTGAATGTATATAACTGAACTTAGTATTAGGAGACCAGTTGTAGCCTGGGTTCTATCTTTAATACTTATTGTATTCGGTTTATTTGTTTATTCTGAGTTGCCAGTTAGAGAATTACCCGATGGTTTACAGCCACCTGTAGTGCAGGTAAAAGTTAATTATAAATCTGCATCAGCTCCAATTATAGATCAAGAAATTACTCAAATTATTGAAGATGTTGTTGGGGGAGCGGAAGGTATTAAAAATATAGACTCAAAATCTGAAAATGGAAGAAGTAGCATAAATATAGAGTTTGATACTGATATTGAGCTTGATGATGCTGCAAATGATATAAGAGAAAGAGTAGCAAGAGTAGTCGATAATCTTCCATTAGAGGCAGATGCTCCACAGATATTAAAACAAGCAGCTGGATTTACTACAACAATGTGGCTATCAGTTTCATCATCTACCTGGTCAGATTTAGAGCTAGGTGACTATGCAGATAGATATTTAGTTGATGCTTTTTCAAGTGTAAAAAATGTTGGAAGAATTCTTCTAGGAGGTCTTAGAGAGCTCAGCGTCAGAGTTTGGATTGATCCTATTAAATTAGCTGCAAATGACATGACAATTCAAGAAGTTGAAAGTGCATTGAGAAATGAAAATATAAGCTTACCTGCAGGAACTTTAGAAGCAGATAATATAGATTTAACAATTAATTTAGATAAATCCTATACTAATATTGATGAATTAAAATTTTTACCTATCAAAAAAACAAAAGATAGAATCGTAAGATTGTCTGATGTTGCAAATGTTGAGCTTGGTCCAGTTTCTGAAAAAACTTTATTTAAGGCTCAAAGTAAAAATAATTTAGACCAAAAAACAGTTGGAATAGGAATTTATGCAAAAAGTGGTGCCTCAACAGTTGAGTTATCAAACGAAATTCAAAAAAAAATTATTGAAGTTAGAAAAACTTTACCTGATGGTCTAAAATTAGAAGTTTCATTTAATAGAGCCACATATGTTAAGGCAGCTATCGATGAGGTTTACAAAACTTTAGCGATTGCATTTATTTTAGTGGTAGTAATAATTTATTTATTTTTAGGTAATATTAAAGCAGTTATAGTTCCTGCTGTTGCTTTACCAGTAAGCTTAATTGCATCATTTTTAGGTATTTATTTATTTGATTTATCAATAAACATTTTTGTACTTCTTAGTTTTATTCTAGCAATTGGAATTATTACCGATGACTCTGTTATTATGACTGATGCAATATATAGAAGAATAGAAAATGGAGAAAGTCCATTAGTTGCTGCATACAAAGGATCAAAACAAATTACTTTTGCAATTGTTGCAACAACTTTGATTCTTCTTGCTGTTTTTATTCCATTGATTTTTATTAAAGGAATATCTGGAACTTTATTTAGAGAAACTGCTATAGCTTTATCTTTTTCTATTATTGTTTCCTCATTTGTTGCATTAACACTTTCACCAATGCTTGGAAGTAAATTTTTAGATAAAAAAGCTAGCTCTGGGTTTTTTGTAAAAAAATTTAATATTTTTTTTCAAGGTTTCTCTAATTTTTATAAAGAAACTCTCGATTACTGGTTAAATAAAAAAAAAACGATAATTACTTTTATTTTTTTAATTATAGCTGGATCTGTGGCTTTATTTACATACACAACTAAAGAACTTCTTCCTAAAGAAGATAGGGGAGTTTATTTGGTCATTGGTTTTACAGACGAAGGTAGTTCTTTTGATTACACACAAGAAAAAGCTCAAGTAGTAGAAAAGAGATTGCTTCCATTGTTGCAAGCTGAGAATAGCCCTTATGATAAATTTATTATGAGAGTTCCAGGCTTTGGAAGCTCTGCTAATTCATTTAACAGTTTTATTATTATCGCCTTACTTGAGGACTGGAAGGAAAGAGATAAAGACGCAATGACAATAATGAGACAGGCTATTGGTAAAATAGTGACTGTTCCTCAAACTTTGGCTTTTCCAATTTCTCCTCAGGCTATAAGGGTGTCTAATTATAATAAACCAATTCAAATGGTTATTCTTGGGAGTACTTATGAAGAATTAGAAGACATTCAAAAAGAAGTTATAAGTAAATTGAGAAGAAATAGAGGATTATCAAGAATTGAGTCAGATTTTAATAGAAATAAACCTGAAGTAAAATTAGTTATCAATAAGAATAAAGCAAAAGATTTGGGGATATCAACTAGATCTATTGGACAAACATTGGAAACATTATATGGCGGCAAAAGAGTTACAACATTTAATAAATTGGGAAAAGAATATCCAATTATTCTTCAACAATATCTATTTGATAGAAAAGATAAAGATAGTTTAAGTAAACTTTTTGTTAGATCTGGTACAACGGGAGAACTAATCTCGCTATCAAACTTAGTTGACTTAAGGGAAGAAGGTTCAGCAAAAGTGCTAGCAAGATATAACAGACAAAGAGCAGTTACAATTTCTGCAAATGTAAATGAAAACTATTCTTTATTTGAAGCAATTGAATATCTAGAAAATATAATAGCAGAAGTTGCTCCCACAAATCAAATCACTTGGAAGGGAGAGTCTGAAGAGGTTAAAGAAACAACAAATGAACTTTATATAATCTTTGCACTTGGATTACTGACTGCCTATTTGGTAATGGCTGCAACATTTAACTCATTTGTGCATCCTTTTATAATAATGCTGACTGTCCCATTAGCTGTTTTTGGGGGATTGGTATTTATTTTATTTTTAAATAGTTCAATAAATATTTTTTCTCAAATTGCTTTGGTAATTCTTATCGGTATATCAACCAAAAATAGTATTTTGATTGTTGATTATGCAAATCAAATTAGAACGACTGGAAAAAAAATAGAAACTTCAGTGAAAGAAGCATGTGAATTAAGATTTCGACCTATTATGATGACATCTATAAGTACCATGATAGCAATGTTACCTTTGGTGATTGGAAATATTGGACCTGGAGCAGGAGAGGCATCAAGATTAGCTGTTGGTGCAACTATTCTTGGAGGAATGATAATTTCTACTTTCTTCACTTTATATGTAACACCAACAATGTATTTGACACTTGCTAGAAATAGCAAAAGAATAGATTCAGTTGATTTAGAATTAAAAAAACAATTATCTAAAAAATAATATATTTATTTTTGGTTAGCGAGCTACTACATTTTGAGAGTTGTTTTTTATAAATATTTGATTGTTTTTCCACTTTTTTTGCTAAATTAATTATTTTTTTATTATCTCTATAATTCTTAAAACCTCCCCATCCTTCATGGTAGGCAACATATTGTTTGAAAGCATCTGTTTTAGATATATTTAAAATAGAACTCGATTTGTTGGTGTACCATCCAATAAAATCAACACTATCCTTAAACCTAGTTCTGACTGCAAGTTTGTTCCCTGTTTCTTTTTTATATTGTTCCCAAGTACCATTCACAGCTTGAGAATATCCAAATGAACTAGATGGTCTTTTGTAAGGAATTACTTTAAAAAGTTTTTGTCTAGGAGGTTTAGCAAGCCAATCAAAATCTGACTCCATTTTAATAATTGCAAGCTGCAAATAGACAGGGGTCCCCCATTTTTTTTCTGATTTATTTGCATGTTTAAACCACAAATATCTCTCATTAAATATTGAACAACTATTTGAGGTATTTGATGGTATCGAAGAACAAGCTGAAATAAAAAATAATATTACTAGTAATAAATTAATTCTTAAAATTTTCATATAATTTAATTAGTAGTCATATTTTATAAATTAAATTAAAAGATTAACAAATGAGTTTTTTAATTTTAGTTAGACATGGTCAAAGTATATGGAATTTAGAAAAAAAATTTACAGGTTGGGTTGATATAGATTTAACTGAAAATGGTAAATTGGAAGCCAAAAAAGCAGGAGATCTAATTAAATTAAACAATTTAGATATTGATATTTACTATTCATCTTTTCAATTAAGGGCAAAAAATACCTTAAAATTGATAAAAGAAATTTTAAAGGATACAAAAATCTCAAAAGAAGCTTGGCAATTAAATGAGAGACATTATGGGGCGCTTACAGGTTTAAACAAAGATGAAATGAAAGTAAAATTGGGTGAAGATAAAGTTCATCAATTTAGACGTTCATGGGACTTGAGGCCAGAGCCATTAGATAAAAATAATCCTTATCATCCAATAAATATTAATACCTATAAAGAAATACCAATGGACAAAATTCCTGACACAGAGTCTCTTAAAGATACTTATGAAAGAGTATTAGAATTTTATAAACAGGAGATTGAAAATAAAATTTCAAAAAATAATATTTTAATTTCAGCACATGGAAATTCAATTAGAGCATTATGTAAATATTTATTTAAACTTGACGAAAATCAAATATCAAAATTGGAAATACCTACTGGAAATCCCTTGTTAATAAATTTAGATGAAAATAAGAAAATTACTGATTGTAAATACCTAGATAGTGAAAGAGCTAAAGATCTTGTAGTTTTTTAAAAGTATTAAGATCTGTTAAGTGATAGAAATCATTATTGGTATCGAAGCCATATAATTCCTTTTTTTTAATTAAACTATTCCACAAGTCGTTTATTGAAAATTTTTCAGTTTTATAAGTAGAAAGAAGTTTTTTATTTAATATTTGACAACCGGTATAAATAAATTTTCTATCATCATTTTTTATAATTAAATTATCTTTAAGATCAAAATCGCCATTTAAATTCTTATCAAAACTTAATTCTTTGTTAACAAGTAAAAGTATGTTTTTTAATTTTTTGAAAAAATATAATTTTTCCATCTCAATAATTTCTTTAGAGTAATTTTTTTTCCAAATTGTATCTGGATTAAATATCAAAACATCGTCTTCTGTTGTATGGTTTAGCATATTTTTTATACCACCCCCTGTATCCAGAATATTTTTACCATCCTCAATGATTGATATTTTAGGTTTAAAATTTTTTTTATTTATAAAAGTACGGATTTGATCTTTTAAATAAAAGGTATTTATAAAAATTTCTTTTATATTCAAACTTTCAATTAAATTAATGCAAGTTTCAAGCACTGAAATATTGTTCAGTTCAATCAATGGTTTTGGCGTGTCTAAAGTTAATGGATTTAATCGTTTTCCAAAACCTGCACACAGAATTAGAGCTGTATTAATTTTCATCTATCTTAGATATAAATTTAGGAAAACTGGATGCTAATAACAATCTCAAATTATGTAAATCTTTATTTTTAATCATTCTATTATCAATCATCTGCCACGCATAGGGAATAAGCTTTAAGTATTTTTTTTTCCTATCTCTTACGGCTAGCCTCATGAATATACCTATAATCTTTAAATTTCTTAGAACTGATAAAATATCAAAATCATTTTTAAATTTTTTTGCATTAATTTTTTTATTAGTTTTTAAATAATAGCTATAAACTTTATCTTTCAAAGAATTAGATGTTTTATATCTTACATCATCTATCAAAGAAGCTAAATCATAAGCTCTGTTACCAATAAGAGCATCCTGATTATCAATTAATCCAATTTGATTTTTTGAGTTTATGATTAGGTTTGAAACATGAAAATCTCTATGAACAAAAATATTGTTTTTAAAATTTAATTTTAATAACAAAAATTTGATTTCTTTATTTAATTTATTTTTGAAGGAGTTAACTTTTGTATTATTTAATTTTTTTGGAACATACCAATCATTAAATAATTTTGTCTCATCAAATAAAATTTTGTTTTTATAATCTTTTATCTTATAAAATTTTTTTTTGAAATTTATAATTTTTTTATCTTTTATTAGTTGAACTTTATTCAAAACATTAATTACTTTTTTAAATATTTCATATTGATTTTTTTTATTTTTAGAAAATATTTGATAAATTGTTTTGTTTCCTAGATCCTGTATCTCAATATAATTTTTTTTAAAATTTTGACTTAATAATTTAGGAGCTATTATATTATTTTTGTTTAAAATTTTATTGATGGAGTCATAAACTAATAAATTTTTAATTTTTTCTTTATCAGCAAATACTATAATTGAATTCTTTTTATTATTTCTATAAAATTTTCTAAAGGATGCATCCCCCTTAATTTCCTTAAAATCTTTTGAAAGTTTCATAGTAAAAGATTAATCTAAACCATCAATTTTAACAGATCTATTATTCAATTCATTTTCATAACTAAATAACAAATCTATAGTCTTATTTAAGTTTTTTTTATTAATTAATTGAGGCCACTCTATTAAAGTTATTATGCTTTTATTATTTTCAAACAAATCTAAATTTTTTATTTCAGATTTATCTTTTAATCTAAACAGATCATAATGTTTAATTATCAAGTCATCTATCTCATACTCATTGAGTAAGTTAAATGTTGGGCTTGTTACTTCAGTAGTGGGTAAATTTTTTTTTACTTGAAATTGATTTATTAAATATTTTACAAATGTAGTTTTACCTACTCCCATTTCTCCATATAAAAAAATTATCTCACTTCCTTTTAGATAATTAGAAAGTTCTCTTGCTAGCTCTCTAGTCGTTTCTTCTGAAGATATATCTATTATGCTATTTTTAATAGCGATAGGCATCTGGTTTGAATGGACCCTCAGTCCCCACACTTATATAATCTGCTTGTTCTTTGGATAATTTAGTTAGTTTTGCACCTACTTTTTTTAAATGAAGGGTAGCAACTTTTTCATCTAAATGTTTGGGGAGTACATAAACTTTATTTTCATAATTTTTGTAATTATTCCAAAGTTCTATCTGTGCTATTACTTGGTTTGTAAATGAAGCACTCATTACAAAACTTGGATGTCCTGTTGCACAACCTAAATTAACTAATCTTCCCTCTGCTAAAAGAATGATTCTTTTTTTACTAGGTAATTCTATTTCGTGAACCTGTGGTTTAACTTCACTCCATTTATAATTTTTTAAAGCCTCAACTTGAATTTCATTGTCAAAGTGACCTATGTTACATAAAATTGCTCTATCTTTCATGTCTCTCATATGATCAGCAGTAACAATATCTTTGTTTCCTGTGGCTGTTACCACGATATCAGCTCTGCTAATAGCTTCTTCCATTAGAACAACCTCATATCCTTCCATTGCAGCCTGTAATGCACAAATTGGATCTGCTTCGGTAACTAAAACTCTTGCACCACTTTGTCTAAGAGATGCTGCACTTCCTTTACCTACATCTCCAAAGCCTGCCACGATTGCAATTTTTCCTGACATCATTACATCTGTTGCTCTTCTTATTCCATCAACTAAACTTTCTCTGCAACCATATAAATTATCAAATTTTGATTTAGTGACTGAGTCATTAACATTAATCGCTGGCACTAAAAGAGAATTGTCTTTCTCCATCTTGTTTAAAGCTTTTATTCCAGTTGTAGTTTCCTCTGAAACTCCTTTAATATCTTTCATTAAATCTTTATATTCATTATGCATAATCGCGGTTAAATCACCGCCATCATCTAAAAGCATATTTGGCTTCCAATCAGGTTTGCCAACAATTGTTTGCTTAATGCACCAAAGATATTCTTCCTCTGTCTCACCTTTCCATGCGTAAACAGGTATTCCAGCTTTTGCAATTGCAGCAGCTGCATGATCTTGAGTTGAAAAAATATTACATGAAGACCATCTTACTTCAGCTCCTAGTTCAACCAATGTTTCTATTAATACAGCTGTTTGAATAGTCATATGTAAACAACCAATAATTCTTGCTCCTTTTAAAGGTTTGGTTTGTGAATATTCTTCTCTTAATGCCATTAATCCTGGCATTTCACTCTCTGCAATCGAGATCTCTTTTCTTCCAAATTCAGCTGATGATATATCTTTAACTTTATAATCTTCCATTGGAAAGTTTTATACAGTTAACAAAGAACAAATCAAGTTAAGATTAGACCCTTGGAAATCTTATTTCCACAATCGCGCCGTCTCTATCTAATCGATTTGATGCTATAATTTCACCATCATGAAGATCAACTAAATTTTTAACAATATTTAATCCAAGACCTGAATGCTCTCCAAATTTATCTGGTCTATTGCTATAAAATCTTTTGAATATTTTTGAAGTATCTTTCTCCTTAAATCCTTGACCATCATCTATAATCTTTACTATAATTTTTTTATTTATAGTGTTTGATATATTAACGAAAATATTTTCGCCTTCTTTACAAAATGAAATTGAATTATCTAATAAGTTAGCAATTATTTGCTCAATTCTATTTTCAATTCCATTAATAATATATTTTTCATTACCATCATTTTCATAATTAATTTTAATATTTTTTTTAACTTTTTGGATATTGTTATAATCTTCTACAACTGATTGAATAATTGGTTCTATATTAATTCTTTTCATCTTTTCTTTGCTAAGAGCTACCTCATCTTTAAGCATCTGCGAATAATCAGTAATTAGTCTCTCAATTCTCAAAACATCATGGCTAAGAATATTTAGTAATTTTAATCTTTGTTCAGAGTTATTGGTATCTTGCAGTATCTCTGAAGCGCTTTTAAGAGACGCCAGTGGGTTTCTTATTTCATGAACTAAATCTGTGGAAAAATTCTCTGCATGCGCAACCCTTTTTTGAAGTTCAATTGTCATATCATCCAATGAATTTGATAAGAGGCCTAATTCATCATTACGATTTTTTAGACTATCAATATTTATTTTGATCTGACTTTTATCTCTAATAACTTTTGTATAACTTACAAGGTTTTGGATTGGTTTAATAAAATATCTACTTAAAACAAAAGAGAATACTAAAATTACAAAGCCTACAGCAATTGCTGTTCTGACAACAAAAGCCTTCCTCTCATCAGTGGCTATTTTGATGTCATTAGCATTTTCTGTAATAGCAATATATCCAATATTTACATTATCTTTAATTACATTTTTAATTGTAATTAATTTAAATTGATTAATATCTTCCTTTATGAATGTGTAAGAATTTCCATAAGAATCAGAATTTAGATATTTATTTAATGTGTCTTTAAAAGATAAATTTTTATTTTCAGTTAAATTATCATTATCATTTTGGTTTTTTTTTTTATCTTTATTCTCATTTAAACTTTCAAATTCAATTTCATCTAATCTTGTAGAAAAAGATCTTGGATCAAGATCTAAGGTATCTGTATCACCAACTAAATTTAAATCATTATCAAAAAAAATTACTCTATCAAGGTTTTGAAATATAAAACGTGTTGAAAATAGAAACTTTCTAATATCGTCAACATTAAATTTTATATCTAATCTTGTAAGTGTATTAATTGTGTTATTTATTACATTCAAATGTTTTGCTGATTTTTTTTTAATTAGATTTGGTTGGACATTATTAAGATAAACAAATGTAAATAAACTTATAATTGTAAAAATTATAAAATTTATAAATAAAAATTTTTTTAATATAGAAAGATTTTTTAAGTATTTACTAAACATTAGCTAACATTCCATCTATATCCACTACCATATCTAGTTTCAATAGCTGAAAAATCAGGGTCTATTTTTTTAAATTTTTTACGAATTCTTTTCACATGACTATCGATAGTTCTATCTTCAATGTCAGTATCCTCTCTGTAAGCAATATCCATTAATTGTGCTCGTTCTTTAATAATTCCTGGTCTTTTTGCCAATTCTTTAACAATTAAAAATTCTGTTGTAGTCAGTTTATCTGGAAGTTGTTTATCATTCCATTCACACTCAAGTTGAGATGGATCTAATTTTAGTTTTCCATGTGAAATCAAATTTTTGTTTTCCTCTAAAACATTATTAGAATCTTTTTTCCTTAACTGAACTCTAATTCTTTCAATCAAAACTTTAATTGAAAAACCTCCAGATTTTTTTACAAAATCATCCGCTCCAAGTTTCAATCCTAGCAACTCATCAATTTCATCATCTTTGGATGTCAAAAAAATTACTGGTAATGATGTTTTTTTTCTAAGCTTTTTTAGTAATTCCTCACCATCCATTTTGGGCATTTTTATATCAACCACTGCTAAATCAGGAGGTGTTCTAGTTAAACCTATTAATGCGCTTTCACCATCAATATAAGTTTGGACTTTAAAGCCTTCTTTTTCTAAAGCTATGCTTAAACTTGTAAGGATATTTCGATCATCATCTATTAAAGCTATAGTTTGTTTGTGCATTCCTTATATAAAAATACTAAATTGTTCTAAATTGGGCAATCTAATTAAATTAATGAAGCATTCCCCAATTATCTCCAACATTAACATCTACGGTTAGTGGGGTTGAAAATGAGTGATAATCACTTTGTGCAACACTGGTCATTTCTTCTTTTATTATTTTGACCATTTTTTTTTCATCCTTTTTAGGTACTTCAAAAATTAATTCATCATGAATTTGTAAAAGCATTTTAGATTTAAGATTTTTTTGTTCTAATAGTTTTCTATCTAACCTTATCATAGCTAAACGCATAATTTCTGACGCTGACCCTTGTATAGGTGCATTAATTGCAGCTCGCTCTTGAAAATTTCTTACATTAAAGTTTTTATCATTAATTCCATTAAAATGAGATCGTCTCCCAAAAATATTATTTACATAGCCACTTTTTCTACAAAAAGTGATTGTGCTATCCATGTATACTTTTATCTCTGGAAATTTAGCAAAATATGCATTCAGAAATTCTTCTGCTTCATAATTTGAAACATTTATCTGTTTTGCTAAACCATACTGTGAAATTCCATAAATAATTCCAAAATTAATTGCTTTGGCTTTTCTTCGATGGTCTTGATTTACTTCTTTAATATCTATGCTGAAGATCTGACTAGCTGTTAAGGAATGTATATCCTCATTATTTTTAAAAGCTTTTTTAAGCTCTTTAACATCTGCAAGATCTGCTAAAATTCTCATTTCAATTTGATTATAGTCTGCAGAGATCAATAAATAATCTTTTTTTGCAGCAAAAGCTTTTCTAATATCTTTTCCATCTTCTGATTTTATTGGAATATTTTGCAAATTTGGGTCACTGGATGCCAATCTTCCAGTTGTAGTAGCTGCCAATAAAAAAGAGGTGTGCACTCTTTTTGTTGAAGGATTAATATGCTCTGGCAGAGAGTCTGAGTAAGTATTTTTTAGTTTTGATACTTGTCTCCAGTCTAAAATCAATTGTGGAAACTCATGACCTTTAAAAGCTAAATCCTCTAAAACGCTTGCACTTGTAGCAAAACTTCCTTTTTTAGTCTTTTTTAAGCCTGCAATTTTTAGATCATTATAAATAATTTCTCCTAATTGTTTTGGTGATGCAATATTGAATTCTTTTTTTGAAATCTTAAAAACTTTTTTTTCTAAGTTTTTAATTTTTTTTTCAAATTTTAAAGATAATGATTTTAAGAACTTGCTATCCACTTCAATTCCCTCCATCTCCATAAAAGCAAGAATTTTTATTAACGGTTTTTCAAATATTTCATAAATATTTACCATTTTTTCTAACTTCAAATTTTTGATAAACTTTTTGTATAGTCTAAAAGTTATATCAGCATCTTCAGCTGCGTAATCTTTAGCTTTATCAATCTCTACATCACTAAAATTAATTTCTTTTTTTCCTGTTCCAACTATCTCTTTAAAAGAAATTGTTTTATGACCCAAATGAATTTCAGATAGTGTATCCATATTATGTCTATTTTTTCCAGCGTCCAATACATATGACATTAGCATCGTGTCTTCCATTGATGAAATTAAAATTCCCTGTTTGTATAAAACTATAAAATCAAACTTAATATTTTGACCAATTTTCTTAACACTTGGATCTTCTAGTAAAGGTTTTAATTTTTTTATGACAATATTTTTATCAATACATTTTGATGATTTATGTCCAATTGGAATATAACAAGCTTTGCCAATTTTAGAACATAGGGAAACACCAACTAAATCTGCTTGATGAGGATCTAGAGAATTTGTTTCAGTATCTACCGCAACCTCTCCTACTTCTTCTGCCTCTTTTATCCATTCATCTATTTGGTCAGGGCTAGTAATTAAGTGATAATTTTTTTTATTGATTGTTTGTTGTTTTTCTGAAGTTTTTTTTTCTTCAATTGAACTTGATAGTTTTGGTTCTCCATATGCAGAAATTACAGAACTTAATAATCGGTTAAACTCCATCTCTCTCAAAAAAGTATAAAGTTTATCTTTATCTATATCTTTTAATTTAAACTCACTTAATTCTCTATTAGTTGGAGCATCCTTCATTAAAGTTACAAGCCGTTTGCTAACTAATGCTTTATCTTTATTTTCAATTAATGTTTCTCTTCTTTTGTTTTGTTTTATTTCATCTGCTGATTTTAAAAGCTTTTCTAAAGTTCCATATTTGTTAATTAGCTCTGCAGCAGTTTTGACTCCTATGCCCGGAACTCCAGGAACGTTATCGCTACTATCGCCCGCTAGAGATTGTACATCTATTACTTTTGAAGCATCAACTCCAAATTTTGTGAAAATATCTTCTTCTGAGATAAATTTATTTTTCATAGGGTCAAAAATACGAACCCCTTTTTTGTACAATTGCATCAAATCTTTATCTGATGAAACAATTGTAACTTTGGCACCTTTCTTAAGTATTTTTTCAGCATAAGTTGCAATTAAATCGTCTGCCTCATAATTAGGCAAGTCAACTGAGGGTAAGTTAAATGCCAGCACTGACTTTCTGATATACTCAAATTGAGGAGCCAAATCATCAGGTGCTTCTGAGCGATTTGCCTTATAATCACTATAAATATCGTTCCTAAATGTTTTTCTTGCTGAGTCAAAAATTACTGCAAAGTGAGTTGGTTTTTGTAAATTTTGTTCTGACTTTGAGTCTTCAAGTAATTTAAAAAGCATACTACAAAAGCCACTTACTGCTCCAGTTGGCAATCCATCACTTTTTCTAGTTAATGGCGGAAGCGCATAATAAGCTCTAAAAATATATCCTGAACCATCAATAAGGTAAAAATGATCTGTTTTTTGAATTTTATCCATTAAAATATCAGTAAATATTACAGTCGTATTAAAATCTGTATATAAAAAAATTTACTTTTTTTAAGATCGTCAATTATATCTAGATTATTTTAAAGTTTGATAGTATTATTTCTATATGGAGTTAACTAAAAATATATCACAATCTAAATTAATAAAATTGATGTTTGCAATAATACTTGGCTCTATAGCGCTAACTATATCAGCCAAAATTAAAATACCTTTTTATCCAGTTCCAATGACTATGCAGACATTTGTTGTTCTATTTTTAGGTGTTAGTCTTGGATATAAAATAGGTCTTGCAAGCATAGGGTTGTATTTGTTTGAAGGAATTTTAGGTTTACCTGTTTTTTCAAATTCTCCTGAAAAAGGTATTGGATTAGTTTACTTTACAGGTCCAACTATGGGTTATTTGATAGGTTTTTTAACTGCAGGATATTTAGCCTCCAAAGTTAATAGTAATGATAATTTTTTGATGGTTTTAGCTAAACTTACAGTAGCAACCTCTACTATTTATATATTAGGATTATTGTGGCTAGGAACTATTATTGGATGGGATAAACCAATTATAGCCTTAGGAGCCAAGCCATTTCTACTAGCAGAAACTTTTAAAGTAGTGCTTTTGGCCTTGGTAACAAAACAAATTTTAAAAATAAGAAATATTATCTAGGTGATCTTTTAGAGAGAATTCTTTGAAGAGTTCTTCTGTGCATTTTTAATCTTCTTGCGGTTTCTGAAACATTTCTATTACATAATTCAAATACTCTATGTATGTGTTCCCATTTCACTCTATCTGCAGACATTGGATTTTCAGGAGGAGCAGCTTTTTTTGCAGGATCTGCAAGTAAAGCTTTTTCAACATCCTCTGCATCAGCTGGTTTTGCAAGATAATCAATAGCACCCTCTTTAATTGCTGCTACTGCAGTTGGAATATTTCCATAACCAGTTAGCATGATTATTCTGCTTTCACTATTTGTAGTTTGAATTTCTTTTACAACCTCTAGTCCGTTTCCATCTCCAAGTCTTAAGTCTACCACCGCAAAACCAGGTTTCTTAACCTTAACTGATTCCACACCTTTTTGTACACTTTCTGCTTGAATAACTTCAAATCCTTTTTTCTCCATTGCTCTAGCCAATCTCTCTCTAAACGGATTATCATCATCAACTATAAGTAGAGATTTGTTCTCAAAATCGTTGATATTTTTAAGGACTACTTGTTCTTTCATTATCAACATATGGTGATTAGCTCACATATTTCAATACCTATTATTTGCTTTACATTATTAATCTATGGGCTTAATAGGAGGAAATTTTAAAGTTTTTTAGCAATAAAAAGCTTTTTTTTATTAAATTTTTTTTGGAGGCATTTTGAATGCAAAAATTTAAATCAGTTGAGCAAATAATAAATCAGCTGAAACCTGAAAAACCGATTTATTGTATAAGAAAGAATCCTATTCGATCTGCAGTAAAATATTTTAATAAAAATTTTCCTGGCAAAATCTTATATGCAGTAAAGACAAACCCACATCCTTCTGTAATTCATACAATTATAGATAGCGGAGTAGAGCAATTTGATGTCGCTTCTATAGAAGAAATTAAAAGTATTAGAAATTTTAGCCAAACAGCAAAATGCTCTTATATGCATACGGTAAAGAGTAAAGAAAGTATTAAAGAAGCTTACTTTAATTATGGAGTTAAAACATTCTCACTAGATACTAAAGATGAATTAATAAAAATAATCAAAAGTACAAATAATGCAAAAGATTTAGAATTATTTGTAAGAGTTGCAGTTTCTAATGAGCATGCTGAAATAGATTTGTCAAAAAAATTTGGTGCACTAAACTCAGAGGCAGTAGGATTATTAAGATTAGCTAAACAACATGCAAAAAAAATTGGGCTCAGCTTTCATGTTGGTTCACAATGTATGCATCCAATATCATATTCAAAAGGTATTAATGAAATCGGAAATATAATTAAAAAAACAAAAATTTTACCTGACTACATTAATGTTGGAGGAGGATTTCCAACAATTTATCCAGACTTAGTTCCTCAATCTATGGATAGTTATTTTAACGAAATTAAAAAAGGTTTAGAAAAATTAAAACTTGAAAAATTACCTGAAATTATTTGTGAACCAGGAAGAGCCTTAGTTGCAGAAAGTGGTTCTACAATTGTAAGGGTTAATCTAAGAAAAAAACAAAAACTTTACATAAATGATGGTACATATGGAACTCTTTTTGATGCAGGAACTCCAAATATAGTTTTTCCATCTAAACTGATTAAAGAAAATTCAAATAAGATAATATCAAAAAAATTAACTGCTTTTGATTTTTTTGGACCAACATGTGATAGCATGGATTATATGAAAGGTCCTTTTCTTCTTCCAAATAATATTAAAGAAAATGATTACATTGAACTTGGTCAGCTAGGTGCCTATGGTTTAACATTTAGAACTCAATTTAATGGTTATTATTCAGATGAAATCTTTGAAGTTGAAGACAAACCAATCATGACAATGTATGACAAAGACATTAACAAAGCTACTTTGGTTGCTTAATGTCAGATCATAAAAACCCAGGTCATAATAGTAAAAAAGACTTTTTAAAAAATCCTATTGAACACATTGATATAACGTCTTTTGACTCTCGAAAAATAATCTCTTCAATGGAAAAGATGTCCTTTGTTTCAAGAGAAACAGCTAATGCAGCAAATATTTACAATGAGATGCTAAAAGATAAAGACTGCACAATTTTTTTAACTCTAGCTGGATCAACATCAGCTGCTGGATGTATGAATATTTATAAAGATTTAGTTAAATATAATATGGTTGACGCAATTGTTGCAACTGGAGCCTCTATAGTGGATATGGATTTTTTTGAGGCACTTGGATTTAAACATTATCAAGGTTCACAATTTCAAGATGATACTGAATTAAGAAACAATTATATAGATAGAATATATGACACTTACATTGATGAAGAAGAGCTTCAAATGTGTGACAAAATTATATGTGAAATAGCTGATACGCTAGATCCAAGAAGCTATACATCCAGAGAATTTATTTATGAAATGGGAAAATATTTAAAAGAAAATTCAAAAAAGAAAGACTCTTTAATTGAAACAGCTTTTGATAACAATGTACCAATTTTTTGTCCTGCTTTTACAGACTCAAGTGCTGGTTTTGGCTTAGTGATACATCAAGAAAAAAATCCAAAACAACATATGACTATAGACTCTGTAAGAGAATTTAGAGAGCTTACTGAAATTAAAATTAAATCTAAAGGTTCAGGTCTATTTATGATTGGTGGAGGTGTACCAAAGAACTTTATACAAGATACTGTAATTTGCGCTGAATTATTAGGTAAAGAGGTTGATATGCATAAATACGCAGTACAAATTACTGTAGCTGACTCAAGAGATGGTGCTTGTAGCAGCTCAACTTTAAAAGAAGCAAGTTCTTGGGGTAAAGTAGATATTACAAAAGAACAAATGGTATTTGCAGAAGCAACAAGTGTATTACCCTTAATTGCGAGTGACGCTTATCATAAGGGTGAGTGGAAAAATAGAGACAGAAAAAACTTTACAAAAATTTTTGAATAAAATTGAAATATCTTTCAAATAAAAATGGATTTTTAGGAATTGACAATAAAGTTGATTTCAAAGAAAAAGTTGTTGTAGTTCCTTTTGGGCTTGAAAAAACTGTCAGTTATGGCGGAGGCACTAAAAATGGACCAAAAGAAATTATTAAAGCATCTCATCAAGTAGAGTTATATGATGAAGAATTAAACTGTGAACCATACAAAAAAATAGGTATTAAAACTTTAAGACCCTTCAAGATAGATAAAGATATCAAAAAGGCACTTTTAAAAATGTCTGAAATTAATAAGGAAATTTTAGATAAAAAACTTTTCCCAATGACTTTTGGCGGTGAGCACTCAATTACGCCAGGATGTATTGCTCCTTTTGTAAAAAAATATAAAGATATTTGTCTTCTACACTTTGATGCTCATGCAGATCTACGAGAAAGCTATAATGGAGAAAAATTTTCGCATGCTTCAGCAATAAAAAGATGTTTGGACTATCCAAATGTTTCATTAATTTCTTTTGGCATAAGAAATATATCTGAAAGTGAGATTCCATTTTTAAAGAAGAACTCATCTAGGATTAATATTTTTTGGGCCAAAGATAAAAACAAATGGAGTCTTAATAAATTTAAGAAATTAATAAAAAATAAAACTGTTTATCTGACATTTGATGTTGATGGTCTAGATTCAAGCATAATGCCTGCAACCGGAACTCCTGAACCTGGTGGATTATTATGGGATGAGACTTTAAATATTATTAGAATTGCTGCAAAAAATTCAAAAATTGTTGGTGCAGATATTAATGAATTATCACCCATAAAAGGTTTTAACTCATATAACTTTCTTGTGGCTAAGCTAGCCTACAAAATTTTATCTTATAAATTTTTGTATTAAATTTAGATTGGCTTGCTAATTGTAAGTAAAATTTTAAAAGGTATCAACATTACTAGTGATACAAATAATTTTACCGCTAAATCACCTAATGACAATGTTATCCAGGGAACTCCCGTTGCATAAAATGATATTGAAAAAAATAAAAAAGTATCAACTGTTGAGCCAATAAAAGATGAGGTTAGAGGTGCTATAAACCACTTCTTTTCTCTTAGACGATCAAAAATTTGAATATCTAATAGTTGTGCTGTGATAAAAGCAACTCCTGATCCAATTGCTATTCTTATAGAAATTAAATCAGCAAAATCAGTTGAGAATAAAAGAGTAAAAATGATCCCAATAAAAAATCCAAAATATACAATTTTTCTAGCTACAAATTTACCATAAAATCTATTAGCTAAATCTGTAATCAAAAAAGCTACCGGATAACTAAAAGCTCCATAGGTAAGAATTTCACTTAAGCCATAATAATCTATTGGAAATTGTACAAGATAATTAGAGGATAATACAACTACTCCCATCAAAATTGACAGGGTAGTAAATAGTTTACTCATTAAGCAGATTTAGCTATAGGCTTTTTCTTAAAAGGAGATTTTATTAATATGCCCTTTTTTAATTTCTTTAATCTTGGTGATAAATTTTTATTTTTAACAGCCTTAAGGAATTCATCAAAGCTACCTTTCTTATCAACAGATCTAACACCAGAGTTGCTCACAGTTAATTTTAAACTTCTCTTCATTAATTCACTGGTGAATTTTACTTTTTTTAAATTTGGCAAAAACCTTCTCTTAGTCTTGTTGTTAGCATGACTAACATTGTGACCCTTCATTGGGATTTTACCAGTTAATTCACATTTTTTTGACATAATAATAGTGCTTATATAAGGGGAGATGAGTAATGCGTCAAGTTTAATGCATTTAAGATAGAGTTTTATTTCCTATAATTTCAGTATAATTTTTAACTCCATCTCTGATTAATAATTCTTTTAGGTCTTTTTTAATAATTCCGGCAATATTTGGACCTTTAAAAACCATTCCTGTATATAGTTGAACAAAATCTGCTCCAGCTATAAATTTATCATAAGCAGCTTGACCAGAATCAACTCCGCCAACACCTATTATTTTAATTTTACCTTTTAATAATTTGTGAAATTTATTTATTAAAATATTAGATTTTTTTTCAATTGGTTTTCCAGATAAACCACCTTTTTGATGTCTTTGAATATTGCTAAGTTTATCTCTCGTAGCTTCTGATGTGTTTGAAACAATTATTGCTTTTATTTCATGTTCTAAAAGAATTTCTGAGATCTGATTCACTTGATCTTCACTTATGTCTGGTGAAACTTTAACAGCAATGGGAATATTTGATTTTAAATTTTTTCTTTCTTCCATAATAGATTTGAGTAAATCTTGTAATTTATCACCTTCATGAAATGTTCTTAAATTTTCAGTGTTAGGTGAAGAAATATTGATTGTTATATAATCTGCATCATCATAAAAAGTTTTTAATCCAATTAGATAATCATTCAATCTATCGCTAGAGTCTTTATTGGGACCAACATTAATGCCTAACAAGCCTAATTTTTTGTTTCGTTTTATACGTTCCTTAACAATTTGAGCACCCTGATTGTTAAAACCTAGTCTATTAATTAATGCTTCATCCTCTACTAACCTGAACACTCTAGGTTTAGGATTTCCATACTGCTTCAAAGGAGTAATTGTTCCAACTTCTACAAACCCAAATCCTAATTTAAACAATGAGTTATATACCTCAGCATTTTTATCAAAGCCAGCTGCCATTCCAATCGGGTTATCCAAATCTTTATCGAAAATTTTTGCTTGAAATATAGGGTCATTTTTGTTTTCATCAAATATGTTTGGAACTAAATTAAATTTTAATGACTTTATTGCTAGAGAGTGTGCTTTTTCTGGATCTACTTTAAATATTAGCGATCTTAGTTTAGAAAACATTATTTTAATTTATTAATTAACAGCTCAGTAGTTTCTTTTATACCAAAAAAACTTATAAAAAATCCCATTCGAGGTCCATTTTCATCTCCAAAAACTACTTCGTATATCAATTTAAACCAATCTCTTAGATTGTCAGCATATCCATTTTCTTTTCCAGTTGAATAAATCAAAGTTTGAATATCTTCTGGCGACATTTCATCTGTACATTTTTCAAGAGTTTTCACCAGTGCTTCAAGAGCTAATTTTTCTAATTGATTTGGTGTTTTGTATTTTTTTTGAGCTTTAATGACATCATTAAAGTATTTAATTGCATAACCAACTAAACCATCAAAGATTGGGAAATTTGCTTCAGAAATGTCAGATTTATATTTCTTAACAAACTTCCATAATAAATCCTTGCTGTCAGCATTGCTAGTTTCTACTAAATTAAGCAACATTGAAAATGTCATGATCATCTCTTCTTTTGGAATATTGCCATTGTGAACGTGCCAAACTGGGTTCATCAATAACTGTAGTTCATTTTGTTTTTTAGATTTTTCAATAGAGTCTAAATATTCATCAACAGCTTTAGGAACTATTTCTTTGTATAGTTTTTTTGCTCTTTTCGGATTTTGATACATATACAAAGATAAACTTTCTGGTGATGCATACTCCAACCATTGATCAATTGTAATTCCATTACCTTTTGATTTTGAAATTTTTTCACCCTTTTCATCTAAAAATAGCTCATAAGCAAAGCCAGACGGGTTTTTCTTTCCTAATAGATTTATTATCTTAGTAGATAAAATTGCACTCTCTATCAAATCTTTTCCATACATCTCAAAATCAATATCTAAAGCATACCATCTCATTGCCCAATCAACTTTCCATTGTAATTTGCAATTTCCATCTAAAATGCTTGCTTCTAATTTTTTTCCTTTATTATCAAAAGTAATATTTGATTTTTCTTTATCAATTTCGATTACTGGAATTTCTAAAACATGTCCAGTATCAGGACAAATAGGTAAAAAAGGACTGTAGGTTTGTTGACGCTCTTTACCTAATGTAGGAATTATAATGTTCATAATCCCTTCATAATTTTCTAGAATAATTTTTAGTGTTGGATTAAAAAATCCACTTTTATAAAGTGATGTAGAACTTTGAAAATTATAATCAAATTTAAAACTATCTAAGAAATTTTTTAACATCTCATTGTTATGCTCACCAAAGCTACCAAATTTTTCAAAGGGATCAGGAACTTGAGTTAATGGCTTATGAAGATTATTAGTTAATAATTCTTGATTAGGAACATTATCTGGAACCTTTCGTAAACCATCCATATCATCAGAAAATGTAATTATTTCAGTTGGAAAATCTGACAACTGTTTTAAGGCATTTACCATCATTGATGTTCTTGCAACTTCACCAAACGTTCCTATATGCGGAAGACCACTAGGACCATAACCTGTCTGAAGAGTAATTTTACCTTTTTTTTCTATGAAAGATTTTCTCTCTCTCAACAATTTTTTTGCTTCAACAAAAGGCCAAGCACTAGTTTTGTCTAAATTTTCTTTTTTAATCATGAATTATGCTTCTAAAAATCCTAAATCAGTGGTTTTGCTAATTCTTATAGAGTTGAAATTTATTTACCATAAAATAATGTTCTTTCAAAATGTCTAATTACAAAACTGTTTTTTTTACACTAGGAATTTTACAAATAATTCTTGGTGTTTCAATGTTCATACCTATTATTGCTCAATTTGCTTACTCTGAAATAGACTCATCATTTTTTGGAGCATCGATCGTTACAATAATTTTTGGAACTTTATTTTTCTTATCAAATTTAGATCATGATAAAAAATTAAATTTACAACAAGCATTTCTTCTTACTGCGCTTTCTTGGCTGAGTATTGCAATCTTTGGGTCTTTGCCCTTCATATTTTCAACAATAGAACTTTCTGTAACAGATGCTTTTTTTGAGAGTATGTCTGGGATAACAACCACTGGTTCAACTATTATTTCAAATCTTGAATCTACACCAAAAGGAATTTTGTTATGGAGAGCTATATTGCAGTGGTTGGGTGGTATCGGTATTATAGTTATGGCGATCACTCTGATGCCAATAATGAACGTTGGTGGAATGCAATTATTCAAAATATCAAGTAATGATTCATCAGAAAAAATACTTCCAAAATCTAAAGAGATAGCTTTAAGATTAATCTATATTTACTCAGGCTTAACCATATTGTGCGGAATAACTTATTGGTTATTTGGGATGAGTAAATTTGATAGCTTAACTCATTCTATGACCACAATAGCAACAGGTGGTTTTTCAAACTACAATCAATCTATTGGTTATTTTAATAGTATTTCAATTGAAACAGCTTCTATGATATTCATTATTTTAGGGAGTATACCATTTATAGCTTACATCAAATTTATAAGTGGAAATAAAAAAATTTTTTTAACAGATATACAAATTAAAACCTTTTTTAAAATTATTATTACATCAATTTTATTATTATCTGCATACTTATTGTTAAATAATTATGAAAGTTTTAATTTAAGATCAGTTTTTTTTAATAGTATCTCTATATTAACAGGAACTGGTTATGTAAATTCTGAATACGATAGTTGGGGCAGTTTTCCAATCACTTTATTTCTAGCGCTGATGTTTATAGGTGGATGTGCTGGATCGACAACTTGTGGTATTAAAATTTTTAGAATTCAAATTTTATATTCATTTATAGTAACCCAACTTAAAAAAATTATTTATCCAAAAGGTGTATTTGTAATTAAATATGATCAAAGTTCAGTTGATGATAAATTTATTGCTTCAATAATTTCTTTTATTTATTTTTACTTCGTAATTTTCTTTGTGCTTGCCGCCCTACTGTCTTTAACAGGTCTTGATTTTATTACTTCAATTTCAGGTGCTGCTACTTCAATTTCAAATGTTGGACCAGGATTAGGGCCTATTATAGGTCCTAATGGAGATTTTTCATCTCTACCTGATATTTCTAAGTGGATTTTAACAATTGGTATGATTTTAGGTAGACTTGAACTTTTTGCAATATTAGTATTGTTTCTGCCATCTTTTTGGAGAAATTAAAATGATTGAAATAAAAAAACAATCTCTATCAGAAACCTTTGCGGTTTATTTTGATAGAAGAATGATGAGAATATTACTACTTGGAGCTATTTCAGGTTTTCCATGGGTATTAATTGGCAGCAGTTTGAGTTTATGGCTCAAAGAAGAGGGTTTGAGTAGATCTACAATAGGATGGGCAGGGTTGATTTTTGGGGTATACGCATTTAATTATTTATGGGCACCTCTTATAGATAGACTTCAAATTCCTTATTTAACAAAAAAACTTGGTCATAGACGTGGCTGGATAGTTTTAATGCAAATAACAATTTTAATTTGTTTAGTCGTGTGGAGTTTAATAAATCCAACAGAAAATCTTGCACTATTAATTACAATTGGTTTAATCATTGCCATTGCATCAGCAACACAAGATATAACTGTTGACGCATTAAGAATTGAACAGATCGGTGAAAATGAAGGCAAATCAATGGCAGCAGGTGCTGCAATGGCAGTTGTTGGTTGGTGGAGTGGATATAAATTAGGTGGTGTAATTGCTTTATTTACTGCAGAATACTTACAAAATATCGGGGTAACTAATTATTGGCAATCAACATTTTTGATTTTGGGAATAGTAGTAATTTTAATGAATATTGGGCTAATGTTTGTTCATGAAGCCCCGTCGAGCACTAGGAAGGTTAATCAAAAGAAAACTGACGAATTAATTCAAAGTAAACTTGGATCACAAAATTTTATTACAAATATAATTGCTTGGATAAGTGGAACCCTTGGGGGTCCTGTAATAAGTTTTTTCAAAAAGAATGGATTTTCAATCGCAATAGGTATTTTAGGTTTCGTGTTTTTATTTAAGATAGGTGAGGCATTTTTGGGTCGTATGTCTATAGTCTTTTATAAGGAAATAGGATTTTCTAAAGGCGATATTGCTATTTATTCAAAAACTTTAGGCTGGATTACAACAGTTATCTTTACATTATTAGGGGGTCTATTTGTAATTAGATCAGGAGTTTTAAAAGCAATGTTTCTTGCGGGTATTTTAATGGCTGCAACTAATTTAATATTTACAGCATTAGCTTGGAGTGGAAAATCAGAGTGGTTATTTGCTGTTGCTGTAATTTTTGACGATATAGCTGCAGCTTTTGCAACAGTTGCTTTTGTAGCTTTTATTTCATTGCTTGTGGACAGAACCTACACAGCTACCCAATACGCTCTATTAGCTTCAATAGGAACCGCTGGAAGAACTACACTCGCATCATCATCTGGAGCTTTGGTTGATTGGTTAAATGGTGATTGGGGTACATTTTTTATTTTAACAGCAATAATGGTTATTCCATCTTTGATTTGCTTATGGTTTATTAAAGATAAAATAAAATTAAGTGAAAAATAATTTTCTTTTTAAGAAACAGTTTTCTAATATTTATAAAAAAGCTTCAAAAAATTCTGAAGTTACATCACAAATAATTTATGGTGAAAAATTTAAAATTTTGTCAAAGAGAAAAGATTGGGTAAAAATACAAACTTTATTTGACCATTATGTTGGCTACATAAAAAATGAAAAGTATAAGAAAATTAATAAACCAACTCACAAAGTTTATAGTTTAAAAGCTTTTATTTATAGTAAACCTAATAATAAAACGAAATCTTTTTTACCTTTTGCATCAAAATTTTCAATAATTCATGAAGATAAGAAGTTTATACAATTTGATAAAAATAAATGGTTAAAAAAAAAAGATATCAAAAATATTAATCACAAAGAGAAGGATTTTCTTAAAATATTAAGATTATTTTTAAAAACTAAATATGTGTGGGGTGGTAAAACTTGTAGGGGAATAGATTGCTCAGCTTTATTGCAACTATTTTATTATTATAATAACTCTTTTTATCCAAGAGATACCAAAGACCAAATCAGATATTCAACAAAACAATTAAAAAGAAAAGTATTTAAAAAAGGTGATATAATTTTTTGGAAAGGTCACGTTGCTGTGTGCATTGATTCTAAAAAATTAATTCATGCTTATGGTCCAGAAAAAAAGGTATTAATAATGCCGATAATAAAAACAATAGAGAGAATTGAGAGAACAGCCTGTCTGTCTATTAAAAAAATATCCTCTATAAAATATTAACTTCTTCCAAAATCAGGTTTATTTACATCTTGTTTTAATTTAATAATTTTTGTTCTTACTTTTTTTGTTTGAATTAATTTTTTTAAAATTGATTTATTATTTTTTGAATTTATATCTTTTTTAAAAGAATTTAAGTTTTTGATAAATAGATCGATAGCTTTTGAGATATTTTTTTTATTGTTAAAAAATATATCTCTCCACATAATTTCATTTGAAGCTGCTATTCTTGAAAAATCTCGTAAACCACCTGCGCTATATTTAATCAAATCATAATTTTGTATTTTTTCAAAATCTTGTGCTGATTTAACCAAATTGTATGCAATTAGGTGTGGAAGATGACTGGTTATAGAGAAAATTTTGTCATGTTTTTCTGAACTCATAATAACTATTTTTGATCCAATCTTTTTCCAAAATTTACTCAATATATTTAAATGATTTTTTTTAGTGTTTTTCTCTTTTATCAAAACACACCATTTATCCTCAAATATATCCTGTCTTCCATGTTCTGGTCCACTTACTTCAGATCCAGCTATTGGGTGACTTTGTGTCCACGAGATATCTTTTCTTAAAAATTTTTTAATAATCTTTGAAGACTCTATTTTTGATGAACCAATATCAGTTATAATGGTTTTAGATGATAAATACTTATTCATTTTAAGAATAAGATTCTTGTATTCGTTCATTGGTGTACATAAAATAATCAAATCTGCTTTTATAACCCCATCCTCTAATTTTTTTATAATTATTCCAGGTAGTTTTAATCTTTTTATTTTTGTAATATTAGATTTTGATTTCTCATAGATATAAATTTTGTTAGCCATCCTTTTTTTTTGAATTCTTCTCAACAAAGAGGATCCGAGTAACCCACATCCAATAATTAAAATATTTTTCATACTAATTTAATATTTTTTTTGCAGCATTCATAAATGCTAAGTTTTCATTTTTAGATCCAATAGTTAATCTTAATTTATTCTTAATGTGATAACCATCTTCTGTGGATCTTAAAATAATTCCTTTTATTTTTAATCTTTCATAAAAATACTTCGCTGTATATTTACATTTTTCAAAATCTAAAAATAAAAAATTTGCAGAAATTGGATTTGAAAAAATTTCGTATCTTTCTAGAAAAGATTTTATTTTCTTTGCGTAATACAAGTTATGTTTAATTGAGCGTTTTATAAAATTTTGATCTTTAAGTGACTCAGTTGCTGCCATTTGCCCAATATGACTAACATTAAATGGGGGTTTTATAACATTTAATGCATTTATTATTTTTTTGGATCCATATCCCCACCCAACTCGTAAAGAAGCTAGCCCAAATATTTTAGAGAACGTTCTTAATACAAAAACATTATCTCTGTTTTTAAACAAATCTAATCCTGATTTGTAGTCAGAATTTTTCATATATTCTGCATAAGCGTCATCTACCACCAATAAAATATTTTTATTCAATTTTTTTCTAAGTTCTAATATTTCTTTTTTTGTCAAATAAGTTCCAGTAGGATTATTAGGGTTAGCAAGGAAAACGATTTTTGTATTTTTTGTTACTTTTTTGAGTATCTCAATATTTGAAATTTTATAGTTAATTTCTTTCGCAAATTTAACCTTTGCATCAACAATATTTGCATAAATTCTGTACATTAGAAAACTGTATTCTGGAACTAAAACTTCATCTTTTGGCTTTAAAAATAATTGACAGATCATTTGAATAACTTCATCTGAACCTGCTCCACATATAATTTTATCTGGATCACATTTATATTTTTTTGATATTTCTTTTCTTAAATTCTGAGATTTACCATCTGGATATCTCTCTAAATTTAAACCTTTATTAGATATCATCTTGGCTGCTTTAGAGCTCATTCCCAAAGCTGACTCATTTGCAGATAATTTAATTATTTTTTTTAGTTTTTTAATTTTGGATTTACCTGGTTTGTAGGGCTCAATATTAAAATTTTTAAATTTTGGAATGGTCATATTTTTAATTTATGGGTTCTTTATAGATAAAATTATAAATTTTTACATAGAATAAGACATTTTTAAAAAAAATTGACATAATAAATAACATCTAGTACAAAATTTATGCGCTGATTTAACTGAATTGCGAGCGCTTAAAAAAAACCGCTAAAATTGTTTTTTTTCTCTCAATTCAAATAATAGCATTTATTATGAATACAGAATTAAACTTAAAAACTCTGATAGTTAAAAAACCACTTAAACTTGATTGTGGAAAAACTATTAATGATTTTCCCATTGCATATGAAACTTATGGAACTTTAAATAAACAAAAAGATAATGCTATTTTAGTTTTTCATGCACTTACAGGTGATCAATTTGTAACTGGTCTAAATCCAATTACAAATAAAGGTGGCTGGTGGTCTTATGCTGTAGGCCCTGATAAGGCAATTGATACAAACAAATATTTTGTAATCTGCTCAAATGTAATTGGTGGATGCCTCGGCTCATTTGGGCCAAGTCACAAAGATCCAAATACACAAAAAGTTTTTGGTACAAATTTTCCTGTGATCACCATTAATGACATGGTAAATGCACAGAATAATTTACTAGATCACTTTGGTATAGAAAAACTTTTTTCTATTGTTGGAGGATCAATGGGAGGAATGCAAGTTCTGCAATTTATTAGTAATTTTCCAGATAAGGCTAAAACTGTAATTCCTATTGCATGTACCTCGAGTCATTCGGCACAAAATATTGCATTTAATGAACTTGGAAGACAGGCGATTGCTGCAGATAACAATTGGAATGAAGGAGATTATGGCTCCAAGGATACTATACCCAATAAAGGTTTGGCAGTTGCAAGAATGGCTGCTCACATCACATATCTTTCAAAAAAAGGTCTTCAAGAAAAATTTGGTAGAAAATTACAAGAAAGAGAAGATCTTAAATTTGGATTTGATGCTGACTTTCAAATTGAAAGTTACTTGAGATACCAAGGATCAGTTTTTGTAGATAGATTTGATGCAAATAGTTACCTTTATATTACAAGAGCTATGGATTACTTTGATTTAGCTAAACAATTTAACGGAAATTTGTCAGATGCTTTTAAAGATACCAAGGCTAAATTTTTCATAATATCTTTTACATCAGATTGGCTTTACCCTACTCAGGAAAATAAAGATATTGTAATTGCTTTAAATGCTATTGGTGCTGATGTGGGTTTTGTTGAAATTGAGTCAGACAAAGGACATGATTCTTTCTTACTTGATGTTCCAGACTTTCTAAATGCTCTTAAAAATTTTTTAGACAAATCTTATACAGATAATTAATTATGAAAAATGAATTCAAAGTTATTGCTGATTTAATTGAAAAAGATAAAAAAGTTTTAGATGTTGGGTGTGCTGATGGTACTTTAATGAAATTTTTAAAAGATAATAAAAATATTAACATTAGAGGATTAGAAATCTCAAAAGATAAAGTTCAAAAATGTATAGCAAAAGGTCTAACGGTAATTGAAGGAAATGCTGAAAAAGATTTAATACAATTTCCAGACAAATCTTTTGATTATGTTATTTTAAGTCAAACACTTCAGGCATTTTTAAATCCTGAACTGGTAATAAATGAATTATTAAGAGTTGGAAAAAAAGCAATAGTTACCATCCCTAATTTTGGTTTTTGGAAAATTAGACTTCATTTATTAACTAAAGGAACAATGCCTATAACTAAAACATTACCTGATGAATGGTATAACACTCCAAATTTACATATGTGTACAATTAAAGATTTTGATTATTTTGTTAAATCTAGAAATTTTAAAATTTTCAAATCGATAGCTCTAAATAACGAAAGCGTATCATCAATTAATGATACTAATTTGGGTCTTAAAAATTTATTTGCCGATCTAGGTATATTTTTAATTGAAAAATAATATGAGAATTGAGATAATTCCCTGCTTAAAAGATAATTACAGTTATTTAGTAATTGATGAATCTAATAATACAGCATGTGTAATTGACCCAAGTGAATCTAAACCAGTTATTAATTTTATTGAAAAAGAAAATATTACTCTAAAATATATTCTAAATACACATCATCATTTTGATCATATTGGAGGAAATATAGATCTAAAAAACAGATACAATTCAATTGTAGTTGGGTATAAAGATGACGTTAATAGAATTCCAGAGATCCAAGTTTTACTTGAGGATGGTCAAATTTGGAAAGCTGATAACTTTGAGGCAAAAATTATTCATGTACCTGGTCATACCTCAGGTCATATTAGTTTTCATTTTTTTAAAGAAAAACTAATCTTTACTGGTGACACACTATTTTCTCTTGGTTGTGGAAAAATTTTTGAAGGCACTTATCAAGAAATGTTTAACTCTTTAGGAAAGATAAAAAGCCTTCCTGATGACACTAAAATTTATTGTGGACATGAATACACACTTCAAAATTCCAAGTTTTGTATCAAACATGAGCCTGAAAATATAAATTTACAAAACAAAATATCAAAAATTAATGAAAAGCTTAAAAACAACTTGCCCACTATCCCCTCTAGCATCAAAGATGAAATAGAATGTAATATATTTTTAAGAGCAAAAAACGTTGAATCCTTTTCAAAATTGAGAGATTTAAAGGATAATTTCTAGTTAATTCGACTTGACTAAAACCTTGCTACAACTATATTGCGTTAACTTAAATTTAAATTCTTACTATGTCTTACGCTATAATAAAAACAGGTGGAAAACAGTATAAAGTAAAAGCTGGTGAAATCCTGAAAATTGAAAAATTACCAGACTCAAAACCTGAGTCTAAGATAGAATTCAACGAAATACTTGCATATGGAGATGATAAATCTATAGAAATAGGTACCCCACATGTTGAAGGTGCTAAAGTAGAAGCTGATTTAATTAAAAATGGTAAGGATAGAACTATTTTAATCTTCAAAAAAAGAAGAAGACATAATTCAAGAAGAAAAAATGGTCATAGACAAGAACACACAATGATTAGAATTAATAAAATTTTTTCTAAAGATGGTAAAGTTTTATCTGAAGCAGAAAAAATGGTTAAACCAACTAAAAAAGTTGAAGCTGAAGTTAAACCAAAAACAGAAGCGGCAAATAAATAAATTAGGTAAGTTATGGCAACAAAAAAAGCAGGTGGATCATCGAGAAACGGACGAGATAGTGCTGGACGAAGACTTGGTGTTAAAAAGTACGGTGGTGAGACAGTAATACCTGGAAATATAATTGTAAGACAAAGAGGAACTAAAATTTTTCCTGGCGAAAATGTTGGAATGGGTAAAGATCATTCTATTTTTTCAATAGTAAAAGGTAAAGTTGTATTCAAAAAATCTAAAGCAGACAGAACTTTCGTTTCAGTAAAGCCCAATTAATAATACAACTTAAATAGATGTTGTATTATGAAATTCCTAGATCAAGTAAAAATTTATATTAAAGCTGGAAACGGTGGCGATGGCTCACCAAGCTTCAGAAGAGAAAAATATGTTGAATATGGAGGCCCCGATGGAGGTGATGGAGGAAAGGGTGGATCAATAATTTTAAAGGCTGAAGAAAATCTTAACACACTTATAGATTATAGATACCAACAACATCATAAGGCACAACGAGGAGAAAATGGTGCTGGACAAAATCGTACAGGTAAAGGAGGTGACGAATTATTTTTAAAAGTGCCCCTTGGAACTCAAGTTTTTGAAGAAGACAACAAAACTTTACTATTTGATTTTAATAAAAGAGGAGAAGAGTTTGTCGTTGCTATTGGTGGTAAAGGTGGACTTGGAAATACTAGGTTTAAAAGTTCTACAAATAGAGCCCCAAGAAAATTTACCAAAGGTGGAATTGGAGAAGAGTTTACAATTTGGCTTCAATTAAAAACAATTGCTGACATTGGAATAATTGGCTTACCAAATGCTGGAAAATCAAGTTTGTTAGCTGCAATAACAAACGCAAATCCAAAAATCGCAAATTATAGATTCACTACTTTAAATCCTAATTTAGGAGTTGCATCTTATGATGATAAAGAAATTACTATTGCAGATATTCCAGGACTTGTAGAGGGCGCTCATGAAGGCGTTGGTCTTGGTATACAGTTTTTAAAACATATAGAGAGATGTAAATCATTATTGCATCTTATAGATATTACTAACTTAGATTTAAATGAGTCTTATGAACAAGTTAAAAATGAATTAAAAAGTTACAGCTCAAAATTAATTGATAAAAAAGAGCTTGTAGTACTTAATAAAATAGATTTAGTAGATGAAGATACCGTTAAAGATGTAATTGATTATTTCTCAAAAGGTAAAAATTGTGAAATAATGACTATGACTACATTAGAAAAAGACTCTATATCTAAAATTAAAGCTAAACTTTTGTCATATGTCTCTTAAGAGCTCTAAAATAATTGTTGTTAAAATAGGATCTTCACTTCTCGTTGATAGTAATAAAAAAATTAGAAAAAAATGGCTTTCTAGTTTTGCAAAAGATATCAAAAAATTAAAAGATAAAAATCAAAAAGTAGTAATTGTAAGCTCAGGCGCAATAGCGCTTGGATGCAAAAAAATGAATATAAATAAAAAAACGATTAAACTTGATAAGAGTCAGGCTATAGCTTCAATCGGACAAATCGAATTGATGAACTTATTTTCTCAAACATTTACAAAATATAAGCTAAATATATCACAAATCCTATTAACTCTTGAAGATACAGAGGAAAGAAGAAGGTCTTTAAACGCTAAGAGAACCTTTGAAAATTTATTCGATTTAGGTTTTATTCCTATCGTTAATGAAAATGACACAATAGCTACAACTGAAATAAAATATGGTGACAATGATAGACTGGCGTCTAGAGTTGCACAAATTTCAGATGCTGACACTTTAATTCTTCTTTCAGATGTGAATGGTCTTTACACAAAAAATCCAAAAATTTATAAAGATGCTGAGTTAATCAAAAATGTAAATGATATAAAAAAAGATTTAAAAGAGATTAATATTAAAGGTGTAAACGAATATGGCAGTGGTGGAATGGAAACTAAAATTGAAGCAGCAAAAATCTGTCAATTAGCAGGCTGTAATATGGTTATAGCAAATGGACTACACTTAAATCCTATCTCAATGATTAATGAAAAAAATAATTGTACGTGGTTTAATTCTAAAGTTTCAAAGCTTGATGCTAGAAAAAAATGGATCATAAGTTCTATTGCGCCAAAAGGATCAATTATAATTGATGATGGTGCAAAAAAAGCACTAAGATCTGGAAAAAGCTTATTAGCAGCTGGAATTAAAAAAATCTCAGGAAAATTTAATAAAGGGGATCATGTTAAAATTTTAGATAAAAAAAATAATGAATGTGCAAGAGGCTTGAGCTCCTTTACCTCTGATGAAATAGTTAAGATTATGGGACATCATTCTAATCAAA
>Ga0206677_10000613_pt1 | contig 33801 bp, 37 predicted proteins | sample M130m12015metaG_FD_155475 | JGI IMG/M metagenome (GOLD analysis project Ga0206677, IMG submission 155475) | Ammonia-oxidizing marine archaeal communities from Monterey Bay, California, United States - M1 30m 12015 | ecosystem: Environmental > Aquatic > Marine > Intertidal zone | place: USA...
TATTTTGTCATTAATTATGCTTTCTTATCTACCGAGAGTTATTCTTCAATGGAAGATTATATTAGTTCTACAAAGAATGAATTTAGTTATGAGATTGAAGATATTATTTATGAAGAAGAATGGACAGGATTTCACATTAAGATGATTTCAGGTGAATGGTTAGATTCAAAGAAAGTAGAAAATACTGAATGGTGGCATTATGTAGATATAGTTATTCCTAAAGAAACTAAAACTGACACTGGAATAATGTTTATTGATTCAGGAGTTGAAGATGAAACTTATTTTAGACTTGATTCAACATCTATAGGCTATGCTTTGAAAGCAAAATCAATAATTGTTAATATTCATAATATTCCATTTCAGCCAATTAATTTTTTAGACTCTGAACAAGAATCATTTTATGAGGATGATTTGATTGCATTTGCATGGAATCAATTTTTAGAAAAGGGAGCTAAACAAAAAGATATTGAATGGTTACCAAGATTACCAATGACTAGAGCAGTTGTCAGAGCAATGGATTTAGCTCAGGAAATTGCTTTTCAAAATAGTGTAAGTTTGAATGATTTTGTAGTTTCTGGAGCTTCAAAAAGAGGATGGGCAGCTTGGACTACTGCAGCAGTTGATTCTCGAGTAATTGGCGTTGTTCCAATGGTAATTGATATGCTAAATTTAGTTCCATCATTTGAAAATCATTTCAGAAGCTATGGAGAGTTTTCTCCTGCAGTTCAATCTTATGTTAACTATGATATTCAAGATTGGATGAATACAGAGGAATTTAAAACTCTATTAAGCTATGTTGAGCCTTTTTCTTTCAAAGAAAACTTTACTATGCCTAAGTATATTATTAATGCTGGTTCAGATGAGTTTTTTTCTACGGATTCATGGAGGTTTTACTATGATAAACTCCCGGGAGATAAACTTTTAAGATACGTTCCTAATACAAATCATTCATTAAATGGAAGGTACCTTAATGATGATTTATTAAGTTATTTCTACAGAATAATTAATGATATTGATATGCCTACTTTAAAATGGGATTTAATTGATAATAACTTAAATGTAGCTATAGATTATGAAGGAAATTATAATGTATCAATATGGAGTGCGAAGAACCAAAATGGAAGAGATTTTAGACTATGGCAAGAAGGTGAGCTTTGGCAAAAAATAAATATTCAAAAATCTAGTAACAACAACTATCAAGTTGAAATAAACAACAAATCAACTGGCTATGAGGCTATTATGATGGAGTTTGAAATAGATCCAGAATCAGATTATCCATTTATAATTTCTACTGGTCCATTTGTTATTCCAGAATCTTATCCTTTCAATAAATATGAGCCTTTAAAATAAGACTTATTAACTTCCTCAAGTAATAAATTATCAATTAGTAAAAAAATTTGAATCGTATAATAATTTTTATATCTTTCGATTCTCAATTATTGAAAAATATTATGAAAATGAAAAAAATATTATTTGCCTTAGTCCTCTCTGTTTTCGTTGGTTCTACATTTACAAACAATGTTTATGCAACGACTTCAATTAATAGTACAGTTACTATTCAGGATTCACAAGATGAGTCAATGATGGAAGCAAGCTCTGAAGAGTCTGCTGCTGGCTTTACTCAAGAATTAAAGAAACGTTTTATAGAAGGTGGCCCTGGCTTTATGGGGATCGTTCTGATTTGTCTTATTCTTGGTCTAGCAATTTCAATTGAAAGAATCATCTACTTAAACCTATCTACAACTAATTCAGAAAAACTTACAGGTGATGTTGAAGAAGCTCTTAAATCAGGTGGTGTTGAAGCTGCAAAAGAAGTATGTAGAAATACAAAAGGCCCTGTTGCCTCAATCTTTTATCAAGGATTGGATAGAGCTAAAGACGGCGTAGAAAGTGCTGAAAAAGCTGTAATATCATACGGTGGTGTTCAAATGGGACAGTTAGAGAAAAATGTTTCATGGATATCTCTATTTATAGCTCTTGCTCCAATGCTTGGATTTATGGGTACTGTTATTGGTATGATTAATGCATTTGATAGAATTGAAGCAGCTGGTGACATGCAGCCTTCTTTAGTAGCAGGTGGTATTAAAATTGCACTTTTAACAACTGTTTTCGGTCTTATTGTTGCAATTATATTACAGGTTTTCTACAACTATATAGTAGCTAAAATTGATTCAATAGTAAATGATATGGAAGATGCATCAATTACTTTAATTGATATCCTTTCTGCTCAAAAAAAATAAAACATTATGAATCTTGAAAAAATAACAAGGATCGGGTGTATAGCCCTTGGAGTACTAGGTGTAATATTCCTAGGAATTGTATTTGCAAGTGGAGATGATAGCATAAAAATGGATGCCGCTTCGGGTAATTTCGCTGCAATAACACCAATAATACTTCTTAGTCAGTTAATTTTAATAATAGCTGTAATAGTTACATTAATCTTTTCATTAAGAGGTATTGCAAAAGATAAAGCAAAAATGAAAAATGCTGCTAAGTCTGCAGGTTTATTCCTTGCAGTTATCCTAGTCGCTTTTCTTCTTTCAAATGGTGTAGAAACACCAATGAGAGATGGTAAGGTTCTTTCAGCTATGGGATCAAAATTAGTAGGCACAGGTCTACGAGTATTCTATATCTTGTCAATTATAGCAGTTGGACTAATGATTTTACCAGGAATTAAAAATTCTATAAAAAAATAAGACATGGCTAAAAGAAAAGCTCCAGAAGTTAATGCGGGATCAATGGCTGACATTGCCTTTTTACTTTTGATTTTCTTTTTGGTAACTACTACCATTGAAACTGATAGTGGGATTAATAGAAAACTCCCTCCTATGGAAGATCAAATTGATCCACCAATTATCAGAGAAAAAAATATTTTTACTGTTGTAGTTAACAAGAATAATCAACTACTTGTTGAAGAATCATTAACAGATATTAAAGACCTTAGAGGTCTTGCAGTTGATTTTCTCGATAACGGAGGAGGTTCTGGTGAAGAAGCATGTTCTTACTGTCAAGGTAGTGGAGATTCTAGATCTTCTGATAATCCAGATAAAGCTATTATTTCATTAAAAAATGATAGAGAAACTCAATATAAAGTTTACATAGCAGTTCAAAATGAATTGGTAGCTGCATACAATGAACTCAGAAATAGAGAATTTGCAAGATTGAATCCTAATATGGGTATTTCATATGTTGAGGCTGACTTAATATATAGCGATCCTAGAACATCTACTGATGATAAAATTAGCTTGAAAGAGAAATTAGATGTGGTTAAATTATTATATCCTCAAAAATTATCTGAGGCTGAACCAAGTAAAGTAAATTAAATATGGCAAAGTTTAATAAAAAGAAAAGTGGAGATCTTCCAGCAATATCAACGGCATCTTTGCCTGATATAGTATTTATGTTATTATTCTTTTTTATGGTAGCAACAGTTATGCGTGATAGTACATTAATGGTTCAAAACACTCTCCCTGCTGCTGATCAAGTTCAAAAGCTAGATAAAAAGGATAGAGTTATTTATATATATGCAGGAAAACCTTCAACTAGATATGTTGACACATATGGTTCACAAGCTAGAATTCAGTTAAATGATAAATTTGGAACTGTTGAAGAAGTTGGTGCATTTGTTTTGGCAGAAAGAGCTGCAAAGCGAGAAGAACTTCAAAATGTTCTAACAACTGCATTAAAAGTTGATAGTGATACTAAGATGGGTATAATTAGCGATATTAAGCAAGAGTTGCGTAAAGTTAACGCTCTTAAGCTAAACTATACAACAAGAGTTGGAGACTACACTCAAAATTTTAACTAGAAAAAATCTATTTTTTCTAACATCTCTAATATCGTTTAGTCTTTTCAGTCAATCCTCAGAACAATTAGAAGAGAATTATAGAGAGGATCAGTTTTATTTTGGATCAAGTTATTTTATTCAGAGTGAGTCGATTCCAGATTTTAAACAAAATGGATTTTCTGGTAATTTTCAATTTGGTTTTATTAGAGACTTTCCTATAAATAATAATTCAACTAGAGCAATTGGAATTGGTTTAGGGTATGAAAGAAACTTTTTTACTTCAAATATTCAGCCTATTCAGGAAAATTCTAAAATAGACTACAGGATAGTTGTTAGTAAATTCTTAGAGTCTAAAAATAAAATTTCTTTTTCTACAATAGCTATTCCAATTGAATATAGATGGAGAACATCTGATATTAATGAATTTAAATTCTGGAGAGTTTATTCAGGGTTTAAATTAAAAAAGAACTTTCCATTATACTCAAATCCTTCTTATGGAAGTGAACTTAAAATTGATGAAATTGAAGATTGGACAAGTTCAATTTATCTTAATGCTGGTTATAATACATGGAACATATCATTAGAGTATGATTTAAATCCACTGATTAAAAATAAAAAAACTCTTAATGGAGATAATTTAAATCTTAGTTTTTTTAGATTAGGTTTAATTTTCTATATACTATAGTTCTTTTCTAAGTCTAGCGACTGAAATATCAAGTTGTTCTCGATATTTTGAAACAGTTCTTCTTGCTACTTTATATCCCCTATCAGATAATTTATTTGATAGTTCTATATCAGATAAAGGTTTGTTTTTATCTTCTTCATTTACAATTTCTTTCAATATTTTTTTTATTTCAATAGTAGAGATTTCTTCACCTTCTTTATTTTTCATTCCTTCAGAAAAATAACTCTTTAAAAGCTTTATTCCATAGGGAGTTTCAATATACTTACTATTAGCAACTCTTGATATTGTCGAGATATCCATATTAATTATTTCAGCAATATCTTTTAATATCATTGGTTTTAGGTTTATTTCTTCACCAGATAGAAAATACTCCTTTTGAAAATTGACAATTGCATTTACGGTTTGGAATAAGGTTTGATGTCTCTGTTCAATTGCTTCTATAAACCATTTAGCTGAATCAAGTTTTTGTTTTAAAAACTGCATTGCCTGATTTTGAGACTTAGTTTTTTTAGGATCATTTTTATATCCTTCAAGAATATTTTTATAGGAATTTGAGAGCCTTAATTCTGGAGAGTTTCTTTTATTAAGTTCAACTATAAAATTACCATCTTCAATTGTTAAAATAAAATCAGGAACTATAGTATTATTTGAGAATTCACTTGTAATGGATCCTCCAGGCTTAGGATTTAACCTTGATATTTCCTCAATTGCATCTTTTAAATCTTCTTGAGATAAATTTAATTTTTCAGAAAGTTTTGAAAATTTCTTTTTTGAAAATATCTCAAATTCATTTTCTAAAATTTTAATTGAATTTATTACTGATTTTTTTAAACTATTTTTTCTCTTAAGTTGAATTAAAAGACATTCTTTTAGTGATCTGGCTCCCACTCCAGCTGGATCTAGATCTTGTATTTTTTCTAATATTGATAATACATCCTTTTTTGTAGCAATAATATTTTGAGTAAAAGCTAAATCATCAATTATATCATCAATCTCCCTTCTTAAATATCCACTCTCATCAATACTTCCAATTAAAAATTCACATATTGGTTTTTCAAAATCTTTAAGAATTAAATTTTTTGACTGATTATCGAGAAATTGATGGAAACTTAACGATGATTTTGTTTGATAATTTGTGCTCTCTTCTTGATTAGAATAATAGTTTTGATTGAAATCTTCAGGTTCATCTGAAAGATAATCATCAACATTAACATCTCCCTCTTCGTTATTTGATTCAAATTCGTTAGAATCATTTTCTACTGACTCACTGCCTAGTTCAATTGCTGGATTTTCTTCAATCTCATTTTTAATTTTTTGCTCTAATTCAGCTGTTGTAAGTTGTATTAACTTCATCAACTGAATTTGTTGAGGAGAAAGCTTTTGAGATAACTTTAATTGTAGTTTTTGATTAAGCATTTTGAATAGATACTTAAACAAAAGTAAGAAAAGAATTAATTCATTCTAAAATGAAGCATTTTTTGGAGTCCTTGGATACGGAATTACATCTCTAATATTTTGCATTCCTGTACAAAACATTACTATTCTTTCAAATCCTAATCCAAATCCACTATGAGGAACTGTTCCGTATTTTCTTAGGTCTAAGTACCACCATAATTCTTTTTCATCAATTCCTATTTCTTGAATACGTTTCTTTAGAATATCTAATCTCTCTTCTCTTTGCGACCCACCTATTATTTCACCAATACCTGGAAATAAAACATCCATTGCTCTAACTGTTTTCTCATCACTATTTAGTCTCATATAGAATGCTTTAATACTTGCTGGATAATCATAAATAACAACAGGAGATTTAAAATGTTTCTCTACTAAAAATCTTTCATGTTCACTTTGAAAATCACATCCCCATTCATCTATTATATAATTAAATTTCTTCTTTTTATTATAATTAGAATTTCTAAGAATTTCAAAAGCTTCTGTATATGAAACTCTGACAAACTTATTGTTAATGGTAAACTTTATTTTATCTATTAAATCAAGCTCACTTCTTTCAATCTTAGGTTTTTGACTTTCTTCTTTTTTAAGTCTTTCATCAAGAAATATCAAATCATCGGAACAATTATCTAAAATATATTGAAGTATATATTTTAAAAATGATTCAGCAAGATTCATATTATCATCCAGATCGTAAAATGCCATTTCAGGCTCAATCATCCAAAATTCAGATGCATGTCTTGAAGTATTTGAATTTTCTGCTCTAAAAGTTGGACCAAATGTATATACATTTCCAAGTCCTAGAGCATATGTCTCAGCTTCTAATTGACCTGAAACAGTTAGGCTAGTTTTTTTACCAAAAAAATCTTTTGAATAATCGATATCTTTTGGATCAATTTGATCTTCATTTAATGTAGTAACCCTAAACATCTCTCCAGCTCCTTCAGCATCACTAGAAGTTATTATTGGTGTATTAACATAGTTAAAGCCATTAGTGTTAAAAAAATTGTGGATTCCAAAAGCTAGTTTAGATCTAATCCTCATTACAGAACTAAATGTAGAGGTTCTGATTCTTAAATGGGCTTGTTCTCTTAAAAACTCAAAGCTATGTTTCTTTGGTTGAATAGGATATTGATCAGGATCTGATTGACCAAGTATTTCTATACTTAATACTTGTATTTCAAAATTTTGACCTTTACCAATACTCTTGATTAAATCACCCTTAATTATAAGTGAACACCCAACAGTTATTTTTTTTAAAATTTCTTCTTTTATAGAGGATTCTGTAATTACACATTGAATGTTTTTAATTGTAGAGCCATCATTTAATTCAATAAATTTTTTTCCTCTAAAAGCTCTTACCCATCCACCTACAATAACATTTTTATTAACATCAGGTGATGTGTATATATCCTTAATCTTTTGTAAGTCCATATTTTATAAAGTTAGAATGTCTTTCTCTTTAACTGAGAGCATTTCATCTACTTTTTTGATGTATTTATCTGTTAACTCTTGAGTATCAATTTCAAGATTAGATTTTAGATCATCAGATATTTCTAGATTTTTGATTTTATTATTACTATCCTTACGAGTATTTCTAATACTTACTTTTGCAGATTCAGATTCAGATTTTGCAAGCTTAGTTAATTCAATTCTTCTTTCCTCTGTCAAAGGAGGAACATTAATTAATAATGATTCACCATTATTAACAGGATTAAGTCCTAGATTTGAGCTAATTATACTTTTTTCTATTTCTTCCAATATACTTTTTTCCCATGGTTGAATACTAATAGTTTGAGCATTTGGAGTACTTACTGAAGCAACCTGATCTAATGGTGTCATATTACCATAATATTCGACTGTTATACCTTTTAGCATAATAGGGTTAGCTTTACCAGCTCTAATTTTTGCTAATTCAGTTTCTAAGTGATTAATAGCAGACTTCATGTTTAGTTCTGCACTTTCGACTATTTCTTGATTGTTTTCCATAATTAAAAATTATTTTGAAACTTTTGTTCCAACTTTTTCACCCATTATAACTCTTGTTAAATTCCCCTTTGTATTCATGTCAAATACAATTATTGGAAGTTCATTTTCTTTACTTAAAGTAAAGGCTGTAGTATCCATTATTTTTAAACCTTTTTTGATAGTTTCTTCAAATGAAATATTGTCAAATTTAACTGCTTCTTTATTTTTTTCAGGATCTTCATTATAGATTCCATCTACTCTTGTTCCTTTTAAAATAACATCTGCATTAATTTCTATTGCCCTAAGAACTGCTGCAGAATCAGTTGTAAAATATGGGTTTCCAGTTCCGGATGCAAAAATTACAACACGTCCTTTTTCTAAGTGTCTAGTAGCTTTTCTTTTTATAAACGGTTCAGCAATTGATTCCATTTTAATTGCTGATTGAAGTCGTGTAGGAATATCCATGTTTTCTAATGCATTTTGAAGAGCTAAACCATTAATTACAGTGGCCAACATACCCATATAATCTGCTTGAACTCTATCAATCCCATCTTTTGATCCGCTTAAACCTCTGAAAATATTTCCTCCTCCTATAACAATAGCAATTTCTACTCCTTGTTTATGAATTTGTTTTATCTCTTCAGCATAAACTACAAGTCTATCATTATCAATACCATAAGAGTTTTTTCCTAGTAGAGCTTCGCCGCTGAGTTTAAGTAGTATTCTATTGTATTTCATTGTCTTTGGAATATTGCAAATATAATTATAAAGTTTTAACTTCTATTCAATCTTAAGTGCATTAAGAACAGAATAGTCACCAATATTTACTCGTCGAAGTTCAAATAAATATGATCCAGAATTTAACTTTTCACCATAATCATTTGCTATCGATCTAATATAAGTTCCCTTTGAACATTTTATATAGAATTCAACATATGGAGATGAAAAGTTAGTAATATTAAATTCATGTATTTGAATTTCTCTTTCTTGAATTTCAATTTTTTTATTTTCTCTTGCATATTCATACATTCTTTTTCCATCTTTTTTAATTGCAGAAAATATTGGTGGTTTCTGCATTTTTTTACCAATAAATTGCTTAGACAAATTTTTCAAATCAAGTTCTTTAATGTGATCATAATTAAAAACTTCATTTACTTCAGTTTCACCATCGTATGAGGGAGTAGTTTCACCTAGTTTAAATTTCCCTGTGTAGGTTTTTAATTGATTTTGATATTCTGAAATTTTTTTGGTTTGCTTTCCAATACAAATAATTAATAAACCAGTTGCTAATGGATCAAGAGTACCTGCATGACCAACTTTAATTCGCTTAATTTTAAACTTTGAAACTAATGATTTCCGGATATATTTAACAACATCAAAAGAAGTCCAATTAAGAGGTTTGTCAACTAGTAACATCTTACCTTTTAGGATATCATCATGAGTGATTTGATCTAAATCATATTTTGCCATTACTCTTTATCTCTGTAAAGAATTGAAACTATACACATAATAAACCCTGATATAACAACTAATGGAGCTAATCGAATACGTCTAAAACTATATATTTCATTGTTGAAAACATCAGGATTGTTAGATCCTCCGCCTGACATTAAAAGAAATCCTACCCCTATAATAAGTATAGATAATAATAGAATTTGATATCTTTTTTTACTAAATAAAAATTGCTTTTTTTTCATTGAACTATCTTACAAATTTTAACTTTAAATATCTCTGTGTTATAAAAAAAGAACTTATGAATGAAGTTGTTATCCCAAAAATAATAATAAAACAACCTAGGATTAATAAATCATTAGACTTTGTAAAAAAATTAATGTCTTCAATTTGATTACTTAATTGAGTTATTAATGTCAATAATAACAGTATTGAAACTATAGAAGACAGAAAGCTAATTTTAATATATGTCCAAATAAAAGGTTTTCTTATAAACTTACTTGTTGCTCCTACTAATTGCATAGTCTTAATAATTTCTCTTTTTGAATAAATTGAAATTTTAATAGAGTTATTTATTAAAATGAAGCTAGTTATAAAAAAAACAATGCTCAAAATGAATATCCATAAACCAATTTTTTCAAAGTTTTTGTTTAACGCATCAACAAGTGGTTTATCATATTCAACTTCTTCAATAAAGTCAAAGTTGTTTAAGTTTTTAATAAATTTTTCAATTGAATAAATATCTATCTTGTTACTATATAATTGAACTGAAATAGCATCTAAAAGAGGATTATATCCTAAAAAACCAACAAATTCTTCCCCTATTTCTTTTGAAAAAATCTCTGCAGCATCTTCCTTTGCTAAATAGGTTATTTCCTTTACATCATCATTAAGGTTTAAGAATTTGATTAATTGCTTGTTTTCAAATTCTTTAGTTTCATTTTTAAGATAAACATTAACCAAAATATTTTCCTTAAAGTAACTTTCAACTGATGAAGATTTTAAGTAAATGAATCCGATTAATGATAATGTAAATAATACAACAGTATTTATAAGAAATATTGAAATTAAGTTACTTCTAACTTTTTTGTTTTCTAAATTATTTTTAGCCTTCAAACTACTGTAAAAGTAATAAACAAATAATAAATTAATTTTTATGTTAATTAAATAAGTTCTTCCTTTGTGGAAATTAACTTTACGTGAATTATAATTTTCTTGAAATAGAGAAAAAATGGCAAGAATTTTGGAAAGCAAACAAAACTTATAAAGTTGGTTTTTCTTCTAAACCAAAACTATATGTTCTAGATATGTTTCCTTATCCATCAGGAGCTGGTCTTCATGTTGGACACCCATTAGGATATATTGCAAGTGATATTTATTCAAGATATAAAAGACATAATGGATTTAACGTTCTACATCCACAAGGATACGATTCTTTCGGATTACCTGCTGAACAATATGCAATTAAAACAGGTCAACATCCTAAAAAAACAACTTTAGATAATATAACTATGTATAGAAATCAATTAGATAGAATTGGTTTCTCATTTGATTGGTCTAGAGAAATTAGAACTTCGGATCCTAAATATTATAAATGGACTCAATGGATATTCATTTTAATGTTCAATTCTTATTACTGTTCTATTGATGATAAGGCTAAAAATATTGAAAATTTAATAAGCTCATTTAATAAAGAAGGTGATAAAATATATAAAGATCAACTCACAGATTTAGGCTACTCTTTTACTAATTTAGAATGGAATGCTTTTAATGCCAAAAAAAAGTCAGATATCTTAATGAATTTTAGACTTGCATATTTAACTGATGGTGAAGTGAATTGGTGTGAAGAATTAGGAACAGTTTTAGCAAATGATGAAATTATTAATGGAGTTAGCGAACGTGGAGGATATCCTGTAACAAAAAGAAAGGTTAAACACTGGTGTCTTAGGATAAGTGAATATTCTGAAAGACTATTAAACGGTCTAGATAAAATAGATTGGCCAGATCCTCTAAAAGAAATGCAAAGAAATTGGATTGGGAAATCTAAAGGTGTTTCTATAAATTTTAAAGTAGAAAATTCAAATAAATCTATTGAAGTTTTTACTACTAGGCCTGATACAATTTTTGGAGTTTCTTTTTTGACAATAGCGCCTGAATATAAAGATATAAAGGATTTATCAGTATCTGAAAATAAATCTATTATTGAAAAATATATTAGTGAGGTTTCAAAAAAATCTGAAAGAGATAGACTGTCGGACGTTAAGACTGTATCAGGTGTTTTTTCAGGATCTTATGCAATACATCCATTTAATGGAAATAAAGTGCCTATATGGATTTCTGACTACGTTATTGCAAGCTATGGAACTGGTGCTGTAATGGGTGTTCCTGCAGGTGATCAGAGAGACTTTGATTTTGCTAATAAATTTCAAATAGATATACCTAATATTTTTGAAGATATAGATATATCAAATGCAGCTTTTTCTGATAAAACAGGCTTTAAATTAACCAATTCTGAATTTCTTGATGGTAAAGATTATAATGAGTCAATAGAGATAATAATTAATGAAATTGAAAATAAGAAAATTGGAAAATCCAAAATTCAATATAAATTAAGAGATGCTACATTTAGCAGACAAAGATACTGGGGAGAACCAATTCCTATTTATTACCAAGATGGAATTCCAAAAAATATTGATCTTGATCACCTTCCCTTAAAACTTCCTGAGGTTGATAATTTCTTGCCAACTAAAAATGGTGATTCTCCTCTTGGAAATTCAAAAGCATGGGCGTGGAATGAACAGGATAAAAAAGTAACGAATAATGATAATATAAATGAAGTTGATACTTTTCCAATTGAATTAAATACCATGCCAGGATGGGCAGGTAGTTCATGGTATTTTTATAGATATATGGATCCAACTAATAACGAGAATTTTGTTTCAGAAGAATCTCAAAACTATTGGTCAGATGTAGATGTTTATTTTGGAGGAAGTGAACATGCTACAGGTCACTTATTATACTCTAGATTTTATCAAAAATTCCTATATGATCTTAATCTGCTTAAAAAAGATGAATATGCAAAGAAGCTTGTAAATCAGGGTATGATTCTTGGAAATTCAGCATTTATTTTCCGTAAATCAGGAACTTCAGAATATTTATCAAAAAGTCTAATATCTAATATTAAAGTTGATAAAATTCGAATTGACATAAAGTATGTTGGGTTTGAAGATAAGGTAGATGTTGATCTTTTGAAGAAAGAGGATAAAGACTTTAAAGATTCTGTATTTATTTCTGAAAATGATATGTTTATATGTGTACGCGAGCAGGAAAAGATGTCAAAATCAAAATTTAATGTTGTTAATCCAGATGAAATATGTAATCAATATGGGGCTGATACTTTGAGAATGTATGAAATGTTCCTTGGTCCAATTGAGCAATCAAAACCATGGGATACAAGAGGAATTTCTGGAGTTCATTCATTTTTGAAAAAATTCTGGAACTTATTTTTTATAGATGATGAAATAAACTTATCAAGTGATGAGCCGTCCAAAGAATCACTTAAATCTCTTCACAAAACAATTAAAAAAGTATCAGAGGATATAGAAAAACTTAGTCTAAATACTTGTATAAGTTCATTTATGATTTGTATAAATGAATTAAGTTCAATGAACTGTAACAATAGGTTAATACTCAAAGATTTATTAATTCTTATTTCTCCTTTTGCTCCTCATTTTGCTGAAGAACTTTGGAGTCAAATAGGCAATTCTATGTCTATTGTTGAAGAAAAATACCCAAAGTATGAAGAAAAATATTTAGTTGAATCAGAAAAGGTTTATCCAGTTTCATTTAATGGTAAAACCAAGTTTACTTTAAATCTTTCATTAGACTTGAATCATCAAGAAATTGAAAAAATAGTTTTATCTAATGAAAAAACTAAATCAATATTAAACAACAACAATCCAAAGAAAATTATAATTGTTCCTGGTAAAATTATAAATATCGTTATATGATAGATCCTGTATTTGAAGTTATTGGACTATCTGCGGCCTTTCTTACTACTTCAGCATTTATCCCTCAGGTATATAAAATATACAAAGAAAAAAATGCAGATGGTATTTCTCTAACAATGTACATTATATTGTTCATAGGTGTCCTTCTTTGGTTCGTTTATGGAATCCTGATAGGTAGCTTATCGATAATTATAGCAAATGGAGTAACAGCTTTGTTACAATTAAGCATAATTATTTTTAAGTTAAAAAATTGATAATTTTTTTTACCTAATTCAGAGTTTATATAACTTTACAAAAATTTACAACATATGTTTTTCTATGACTCACTTTATTTTTTGATTATGATTCCTGTAATGGCTATAAGTTTTTTTGTACAAAACAAACTAAAGTCTAAATTTAAAAAGTTTTCCAAACAGCCTTTATTTGCAAATCTTACTGGAAAAGAAGTAGCTGAAAAAATGCTAAGTGATCATGGTATATATGATGTCAAAGTTATTTCTGTAAAAGGTCAACTTTCAGATCATTATAATCCCCAAAAGAGGACAGTTAATCTCAGTGAGAGTGTTTATAGTAAAAGTAATACAGCTGCAGTTGCAGTAGCTGCTCACGAATGTGGACACGCTGTTCAACACGCTAAAGGGTATGAATGGTTAAAAATGAGATCTATTTTAGTGCCTATGGTTGGAGTAAGCTCAAATCTAGGGATTTGGGTTATTTTTGCTGGGTTTTTTTTAATGCAAAGTTCTCCAGTACTAGGACAGAATCTTTTCTCTCTTGGAATTCTGGGATTTGCAACAGGAACATTATTTAGTTTAGTTACACTACCAGTTGAGTTTGATGCCAGTAAAAGAGCAATTTACTGGCTTGAAAGAAAAAGAATTGTAAATCAAAGAGAACTCGTACAATCCAAAGAAGCTCTTAACTGGGCAGCTGGAACATATGTTGTAGCAGCTTTAGCATCAATTGCTAATCTAGTTTATTTATGGCTTAGGTTTGGTCGAAGAAATTAACCTTTAATATATTTATCAATAGCCATTGCCATCGAAGGAGATACTTCTGTGGGTGCCTTTATATCTATCCTTAATCCCTTTGATTTTGCGGCCTCTTCTGTTGTATTTCCATAAACAGCAATTAGGGTTTTATTTTGTTCAAAGTCAGGGAAATTTTTAAACAATGATTCTATACCTAAAGGGCTAAAAAATACAAGTATATCATAATAGACATCTCTTAGGTCAGATAAGTCACTTATTACCGTTTTATATAATTGAGCTCTATCCCATGAAATCTCGAAAGAATCTAAAGTTTTTATTATCTCAGGGTTCAAACTCCCTGATATTGGTGCTAAAAATTTTTCTTTGTTGAATTTAATGAATGTAGCCTCTAGATCTTTAAAGTTGTTGTTTCCAACATATATTTTTCGTTTTCTGTAAACTACATATTTTTGAAGATAATATGCAACTGCTTCTGATTGACAAAAATATTTTGTTCTATCTGGAACTTTGAACCTCATTTCTTCAGTAATTCTAAAAAAATGATCAACAGAATTTCTGCTAGTTAAAATAACATTATGAAATTTTGAAAAATCAACTCTTTGGGCTCTTACTTCTTTGGCAGTTAGGCCTTCAACATGAATAAATTTTCTAAAATCAATTTTGACTTTATGCTTTCTAGTTAATGAGGAATAAGGTGAATTTTCATTAGCAGGTTTGGGCTGAGAAATTAAAATAGTTTTAATACTCATAAGAAAAAATTAGGTTTATAACAGTATTGAATATAACCATAACCAAGGGGCTAGTTTGAACGCACAAAGATACAAAATAAAATACATAACTTCTTTCAGTTCAAATTTTATAATTGAACTATAATAGTTTTTAGCTTGAAAAATAAAATGTAATCCAACTAATATTAAAAAAGTATTTTTAAGATAATCAACAGTATAAAAAGAATTTAAGTTATAGAAGGTGAAATTGATCAACATCAATAACGCAATTATAATATTTATGATAAAGTTTTTGAAAAAAACAAACTTGAGATTAGAGGTTAAAAACATTTCTATAAAATATTTAATGATTAAGAACCTTACGAAAATCAAACCATAAATAAGTAAATTAATAGAAAGTAAACTCTTAAATAATTCGTTATCCATTCCTTCAACCTTTAAAGAGCCATCATATATAAAGGCTGTTAAGTAAACCATAATTACTCCATTAATAAGATGATAAAAGAATATGTAGAAATAATTGAAATAGTTTATTCTACCATGTATATTAAGATCTTCTGGGTTATATAGAAAGAAAATATTAGTAAAGTGATAACTGACACTTCTAAATAAATAAAGTAATTTTGTTTTTTGAAAGACTTGAAACAAATAAAACACTATTATTAAGACTAATACAAAAACACTGGTTACATCTTGATTACTTATCATATTTAATCTTCTTGTAAACCACAAAATTATAGAATAACTCGATAATAAAATGGAAGACAACAGTTTAATTATCATACCAACCTACAATGAATCTGAAAATATTGAATTAATTATCAATAAAATTCTTCAATTAGATGATTCAAACGATATTTTGGTAGTTGATGATAATTCACCTGATGGAACATCAAAAATAGTTTCTGGACTAAAAGACAAGTTTGTAAATAGAATATTTCTTCTAAAAAGAGATAAAAAATTAGGACTTGGATCAGCATATATTGAAGGTTTTAAATGGGCATTGAAAGAAAAATATGCATATATATTTGAAATGGATGCTGATTTATCTCATAATCCGACTGAAATTAAGTATTTGAAAGAGCTTCTTGCTAATAAAAACTATGACGTATCTATTGGTTCTAGATACCTAGAAGGAATAAGTGTCGTAAACTGGCCTCTTTCAAGAATTTTTCTCTCCTATTTTGCAAATCTTTATGTTAGAATAATTACGGGAATGAAAATTAAAGATGCAACCTCTGGATTTGTTGGATATACTAACAAAGCTTTACTATCTTTAAACTTAGATAATATTAAATTTAATGGATATGCATTTCAAATTGAAATGAAATTCAAATTATGGAAAAAAAATTTTAAATTAAAGGAGCATCAAATAGTATTCGTAAATAGAACATTGGGTAAGTCAAAAATGAACAAGAATATTATTTTAGAAGCTATTACAGGTGTAATCAAATTAAAATTAGACTCATTATTTAAAAAATGAATAAACTTCTTATAAAAGGTGCAACAATAATTAATGAGGGTGAAAGATCTTTAAAAGACATCTATATTGAAGACGAATTTATTAGGAAAATAGAAGTAGGGCTTGAATTTAATAATGATGTTAAAATCATTAATGCAAATGGACTTATAGCGATCCCAGGAATGATTGATGATCAAGTACACTTTCGCGAACCTGGTCTTACTCACAAAGGAAATATAAGCACAGAATCTAAAGCAGCAATCGCAGGTGGTGTTACCTCATACATTGAGATGCCTAACACAATTCCTAATACTACTTCGATTAAAGAATTTAATAAAAAAATCAAAAACGCCTCAAATAATTCATTTGCTAATTTTTCATTTATGTTTGGTGGAACAAATGATAATATTGATGAAATAAAAAAAATTGATAAATCAGAAGTAGCAGGTGTTAAACTTTTTTTAGGATCCTCAACAGGAAAAATGTTGATTGATAATCATCAAGCTATTGAAAATATTTTTAGAAGTACTTCATTGCCAATATCTGCACATTGTGAAGATGAGCAAACTATTAAAGATAACAGTGAACATTATTCAAGTTTATACGGTGAAAATATTCCTGTAGAAATTCATCCAAAAATAAGAAGTGAAAAAGCTTGTTTTAAAAGTTCTGATTTTGCAATTAAATTAGCTAAAAAGACTGGAGCTAGATTAAATGTGTTTCATATTTCAACTGCAAAAGAGTTAAATCTGTTTGATAATAAAATTCAATTGAAAGATAAAAAAATTACTGCTGAAGTTTGTGCTCATCATTTATGGTTTACTGATAATGATTATAAAAAATTAGGTTCAAAAATAAAATGGAACCCTGCAATAAAATCAAGAAATGATAGAGATTCATTATGGAGTGCAATCAGTGATGATAGAGTTGATATTATTGCATCAGATCATGCACCTCATACGGAAGAAGAAAAGAATAATAAATATTTTAGCTGTCCTTCAGGAGGACCTATGGTTCAACATACAATTTTATCTCTTTTACAAAATTGTAATAATTATGGAGTTTCAATTGAAAAAATTGTAGAAAAAATTTCACATAATCCAGCTATTATATTTGAAGTAAATAAAAGAGGATTTTTAAGAGAAGGTTATTATGCAGATGTTGTTCTTATTGATCCAAACTCATCAACAACAGTAACAAAGGACTCGCTTTTATATAAATGCGGTTGGTCTCCATTTGAGGGAGTAAAGTTTAATAACTCTATTAATACAACTATAGTTAATGGTATAGTTGTATATACTGAAGGGAAAATAAATTCATCTCCCCAAGGAAAAAAATTAACTTTCAATAGATGAAGAAATACTTGATTTTTCTTATTTTAATATTAGGATGTACATCAGATGCTCCAGAAAATCTTATCAGTGAAGAAAAAATGGAAAGTATTATTTTTGATATAATGATTTTAAATGCATCATACAATTATGATCTAAAAATTGATAATAATTTATTAAGCGATGAATTAATTTATAAAAAGTATGATATAGATAGTATACAATTTTATGAAAGTGAACTATATTACTCAAGAAATCCTAAAATTCATTTTAACATTTATTCTAATGTCAAAAAAAGGATTCTAAAATCTATAGATAGTTTAAAGAATATTAAATGATGAAAGAATTTATTAAAGAATTAAAATGGAGGGGGATGTTACATGATGTAATACCTGGAACTGAAGAACATTTATCAAAAAATAAAACAGTTGGTTATATTGGTTTTGACCCTACATCTGACTCTCTTCATATTGGTAGTTTAGTACCAATATTTATTTTAAAGCATTTTCAAAATTCAGGCCATACTCCAATAGTGCTTTTAGGAGGTGCAACAGGAATGATAGGTGATCCATCTGGAAAATCTGATGAAAGAAATTTACTTGATAAGAAAATTCTGAAGCATAATGAAAAAAAATTAAAACTTCAGTTTGAGAAATTTCTAGACTTTAAGTCTAATATACCAAACAAAGCTTTACTAGTAAACAATTATGATTGGATGAGTAAATTTTCAATTATTGATTTCTCAAGAGATATTGGTAAACATATTACAGTAAACTATATGATGGGTAAGGAGTCTGTTAAAAAAAGAATTTCAAAAGATACAACTCAGGGAATGTCATTTACAGAGTTTACATATCAACTTATCCAGGGATATGATTTTTTACATTTATATAAAGAAATGAATTGTTTACTTCAAATGGGAGGAAGTGATCAATGGGGGAATATAACTACTGGAACTGAGCTAATAAGAAGAAAAGAAAACAAGAAAGCTTATGCTATGACATGTCCATTGATTAAAAAATCTGATGGATCAAAATTTGGTAAATCAGAAGGTGGAAATATATGGCTTGACAAAGACAAAACTTCAGTTTATAAATTCTATCAATATTGGCTTAACATATCTGATGAAGATGCTATTAATTATATTAAAGTTTTTACATTTCTTTCAAAAGAAAACGTTGAAGACATAATTCAAGAGCACAATGAAGATAGATCTAGAAGACTGCTTCAAAATAAAATTGCTGAGATTGTAACTATAATGGTTCATAGTGAACAGGATTTAAATAATGCCATTAAAGCTTCAAAAGTTCTATTTGGAAAATCAAGTAAGGAAGATCTAGAGTCTCTTGATGAAAAAACTTTCAATGAAATATTTGAAGGTGTCCCAAGTTCAATAATTTCGTTAGAAAAACTATCAAATGAAATAGATATTGAAAATTTATTATCTCTAGAAACTAATTTTCTTAAGTCGATAAGTGATGCCAGAAGATCACTAAAAGAAAATTCTATCTCTGTAAATAAAAATAAAATCAAAGAAACTTATAAGATTTCAAAAAGTGATTTAATTAATAATAAGTATGTTTTACTTCAAAGAGGTAGAAAGAATTATCATTTAGTAATTTTTAACTAATCTTTTAGTAACCTTTAATTAACCATTTATTCTAATATTATATTTTTTTAATTATTAAATTAGTTATGATGAAAAAATCAGATATAACTATTCTTTGTGTTGATGATGAGCCTGATATATTAGAAATTCTTAAGTATAATCTTTCTAGTGAGGGGTATAATGTATTAACTGCTAATGATGGTTTATCTGCATTATCAAAAGCTAAAGAAATTATTCCTAATCTTATTATTATAGATATAATGATGCCTAATATGGATGGTATTGAGGCTTGCGAAAAACTTAGAGCAGATCAAAAATTTAATGACACAATAATAATGTTTTTAACTGCTAGAGGTGAAGACTACTCTCATGTTGCAGCATATGAAGCAGGTGCTGATGATTATGTCACAAAGCCTGTTAAACCAAAAGTTTTAGTATCTAAAGTGAAAGGCCTTCTAAGAAGACTAAAAAAAGTTATTGAAAATGACATTAATGACATTGAATTTGAAAATATTAAAATAGACAGGGAAAAGTATAAAGTATATATTTCTGACAAGACACTTAATTTGCCTAGAAAAGAATTTGAACTTCTTTATTTACTTGCTTCAAAACCTGATAAAGTGTTCAAAAGAGATAAAATTATGGAGATGGTTTGGGGAGGTGAAGTCATTGTTGGTGACAGAACTATTGATGTTCATATCAGAAAACTAAGAGAAAAAATTGGAGACAAGTATTTTAAGACTGTTAAAGGTGTTGGCTATAAGTTTGTAATTGAATCATGAAACTACCTTTTAAATTTAAATCTAATCCACAAGCCTTTAGAGCATCTCTATATATTACATTTACAGCTTTTGCCCTTGACTTTATTTTTAAGTTATTTTATAATACTAATCCTGTAAACGAAGTTACATACCTTTTAACCTTTATTTATTTTTTTATTCTTTTTCTTATAATAAGATTAACTCTAGAAATTTTCATTAGAACGTATATTAAAAATGAAGAAGAAAGAAGATCTGAGATAAATATTTTAAAAGATCAAGAAAATTATCGAAGAGAGTTTCTAGGAAATATATCCCATGAGTTAAAAACTCCGTTATTTACTATACAAGGCTACATTTTAACTTTAGTTGATGGGGGTGCATTGAAAGATAAAAAGGTAAGAGAGAAGTATCTAAGGAGGGCTGCAAAAGGTGTTGATAGAATAATTTCAATAGTAAAAGATTTAGATTTAATAACTCAATTTGAATCAGGAATTAAAACCGTAGACAGATCTGAATTTAATATTTTTGATTTAGTTGACAATGTGTTTGATTTATTAGAATTTGAGTCTGAAAAGAATAACATATCACTTAAATTAGAAAACAATAATAATTCTCTTATTTATGTTAATGCTGACCAGGAAAGAATTCTTCAGGTACTTACAAATCTAATTGTAAATTCTATTAAATATGGATCTGATAATGGATATACAAAGGTTATAGTAGAGGATTTCAATAAAGAAAAAGTAATTGTTAGGATCATTGATAATGGTGAGGGAATAGAGGAAGAACATATACCAAGATTATTTGAGAGGTTTTATAGAATTGATAAAAATAGATCTAGAAAAAAAGGTGGTTCAGGTCTAGGATTATCAATTGTTAAACATATTATTGAAGCTCATAACGAACAAATTTTTGTAAAAAGTGAAATAGGGGCAGGAACAGAATTTTCTTTCACTTTATCCAAGCCAAAATTTTGAAATAATTTTTTATGAGTAAAACAGATTTTTTTTCAAAAGTTTACAAAGTTGTTAAAACGATACCTCCAGGAAGAGTTTCGACTTATGGACTAATTGCAAATAAATTAGGAACAGGACTTAGTGCAAGAACTGTTGGTTGGGCTCTTAATGCATGTCATAATGATTCTTCAATACCTGCTCATAGAGTTGTTAATAGGAATGGAATTCTAACAGGTAAGCATCATTTTAAAGGCTTTGAGTTGATGAGACAATTATTGGAAAATGAAGGAGTTAAAATTGATGATGATAGAGTGATTGACTTTGAGTCAAAACTCTGGAAGCCATAATAATTATTAAAATTTTAAGATTTAAAGTTATTACTTACTATTATATTTGTATTCCTAAATAATTATGGAGCTAACTAAATCAAATATCAAAAAAACACTTGAAAATGTTAATATTTCAGGTTCTTCTGAAAATATTGTTTCTTCAGGAATTCTTAAAAATATTCAAGTCTTTGGTGATCAGGTCGATATTGATCTAATTTTAAGTAATCCAACACTTCAAGCTAGAAAAAAATTAGAGGTTGATATAATGAAAATTATTCATGCTGATATATATGAAAAAGCTAAAATTAATATCAATGTAAAAATAGAAAAGGTTGACTCTAAGATTTCTTCTCAATCAAAGAAAATATCTGGGGTTGATTCTATAATTGCTGTTTCTTCTGCTAAAGGAGGAGTAGGTAAATCAACATTAACTATCAATCTTGCTGCTACTTTAGCTAAGAAAGGTTGTAAAGTAGGAATTTTAGATGCCGATATTTATGGACCTTCTGTTCCAACTATGATGGATGTAGAGGGCTATGTACCTAAATCAATTAAAGTCAATGGTGAGTCAAAGATTGAACCAATTGAAAGCTATGGTGTCAAAATTATGTCAATTGGATTTTTTACTAAACTTGATCAGGCTGTTGTTTGGAGGGGTCCAATGGCTTCAAAAGCATTAAATCAAATGATTTTTGATACAAACTGGGGCGAGTTAGATTTCCTGTTTTTAGATTTACCTCCAGGAACTGGTGATATTCACCTAAGTATTGTGCAGTCTTTGCCAATAACAGGCTCAATAATAATAAGTACGCCTCAAAATGTTGCACTCGCTGATGCAAGAAGAGGTATAAAAATGTTTCAACAAGATAATATCTCAGTTCCAATTCTTGGTCTTGTAGAAAACATGGCATACTTCAAAACTGATGATTCAAATGAAAAACACTATATTTTTGGAGAGGCAGGTGTAAAGTATTTATCAAAAGACCTAAATATTAATTTTCTTGGTGAAATTCCGCTTTTTAAGAGTCTCAGAGAAGCATCTGATTTTGGAAGACCTGGATCACTTCAAGAATCAAGCGAAATATCAGATATATTTGATGATATTTCAAAAAATGTTGTAGAACAATTACTAATAAGAAATAAAGAACTTCCTCCGACAAAAGTTGTTGAAATTACTAACTTAGTAGGGTGTTCTGCTATTAAAAAATAATGTCAAAACTAGAAAATAAAATATTACAAGCACTCGAAGAAATAAGACCTTTTCTAGTAAAAGATGGAGGAGATATCTCTCTTGAATCAATAATTGATTCAACAGTAAATATCAAATTGCATGGAGCTTGTGTTAACTGTAAGGTTAATCAAATGACCCTTAAACTTGGAGTTGAAACTACTATCAAAAAATATGCTCCTGAAATTAAAGAAGTTAAATCTGTTTTACCATTATCTAAATGATTAAAACTGATATCTTAATTATTGGAGCTGGACCCACAGGATTATTTACTGTTTTTGAGGCAGGACTTTTAAAAATGAGATGTCATATTTTAGATTCTTTAACTCAACCAGGCGGACAATGTATAGAGTTGTACCCAAAAAAGCCAATATATGATATACCAGCTTATCCTGAAATAATAGCTGGTGACTTAATAGAAAAACTTTTAGAGCAAATAAAACCTTTTAATCCTTCTTATTCTCTTGGAGAAACTGCACTTACTTTAAATAAACAGGATGATGGCTCATTTAAAATAACCACAGATAAAGGAACTGAAATTTCTGCTAAAGCAGTTGCAATTGCAGGTGGTCTTGGAACTTTTACTCCAAGAAAACCAAATATTCCAAATCTAGATAAATACGAAGATAATGGTGTCCTTTATATGATTAAAGATCCTAGTCAATTTAAGAATAAAACTGTAATAATTGCTGGAGGTGGTGACTCTGCATTAGATTGGTCAATTTATCTATCGGAAATTGCAGATAAAGTAATCTTAGTTCATAGAAGAAATGAATTTAGAGGAGCAAATGACTCTGTTTCTTCAGTTCAAAAATTAAAGAATTCAGGTAAAATTGATGTTATAACACCAGCTCAAATAACTAAACTTAGTGGAAGTAATAAGTTAGAATCAGTAATCTTAAATCAAGATGGAAATGATATAAAAATTAAGACAGATTATTTTATACCTCTATTTGGTCTTATTCCAAAATTAGGCCCCATTAAAGATTGGGGCATTCATATTGAAAATAATGCAATAAAAGTAAATAATAGTCTTGATTATCAAACAAATATTGAAGGTATTTATGCTATTGGAGACGTAAATACATATCCGGGAAAACTAAAATTAATTTTAAGTGGTTTCCATGAGGCAGCAGTAATGTGTCATAGTGCATATTCAAGATTAAATCCAGATAAAAAGGTATCACTTAAATATACTACAGTAAGTGGTGTAGAGGGATTCGACGGTTCTGTTAAGGAAGCTAAAAAATCTCAAGTAAGTAAAATTGACTAGATTTTATTAATAAAATTATTGAAAGGATCTTTAAATTCAATACCATTATTAGTTCTTAAAATTGATAATTTATTAAAACCTTCTAAACCCCATAGTATAAATTCGATGAAGAAAAATTTATCATTTTCATCTAATTCTGGTAAATACTTATCAAGAAGAAGACTAGCATCTTTTACTTCCAAAAGTAATTGTTCATATTCTTCATTTTTGAGGTTATCATTCATTATTAATTGTTTTTGAGTAAACCATTCTAATATTGAGTCATAAGGAGACTCCTCATCAGGTTTGCTTAGTTTTTCGATCTTTGGGAAATATTTGTTAAATAGAGATTTAATAGCATCTGAGATTAAGTTGTAAGATACTTGTTCAGCTCCTTCTTCTTCTCCTTCATATACAAGTTCAACTTTACCATTAATTGATGATATAACAGAATTAAAGTCTGACATTCTAATAATAGTTTGTTTTTCATTATTTATAATCATTCGTCGCTCAGCTGAACTAACAAGATTTTGTAAACTCGTTATACTCATTCTTGCACTTACTCCGCTTTTACTATCTACAAGGTCACTCTCTCTAGCTTCAAACGAAATTTGTTCAATTATATCTCTAGCAATTTCAGGGATATGAATTTGTGACATAATTTTTGAATTAATTTTTGACTCTTGTTCAGTAATTTTTTTTGCAATTTCAACTGATTCTGGATAATGAGTTAAAATCTGAGAACCAATCCTGTCTTTTAGTGGTGTTACAATTGTACCTCTGTTTGTATAATCTTCGGGATTTGAAGTAAAAATAAATTGAATATCAAGAGGCAGTCTTACTTTAAAACCACGAATTTGAATTTCTTTTTCTTCAAGAATTGAAAATAAAGATACTTGAATTCTTGGCTGTAAATCAGGCAACTCATTTAATACAAATATAGATCTGTGGGCTCTTGGAATCAAACCAAAGTGAATGACCTCTTGATCTGAATAAGAAAGCTTTAAATTAGTGGCTTTGATTGGATCAATATCACCAATTAAATCTGAAACTGTAACATCAGGAGTAGCTAATTTTTCATAAAATCTTTCGCTTTTATGAAGCCAATCAATTTCTGTTTTGTCTCCGTTAATTTTAATTTTTTCAATTGAACTTTTAAAAATTGGATTTATTGGATCATCATTTGTCTCCGAATACTTAACTATTGGAATCCATTCATCTAAAAGATCTACACAAGTTCTAGCAAGTTTTGTTTTAGCCTGACCTCTAAGTCCAAGAAGGTTAATGCTATGGTTTGATAAGAATGCTCTTTCAACGCTAGGGACAACTGTTTCTTCATATCCTATTAAATCTGAAAAGACATTTACACCCTTAGATAAATTTAATCTAAGATTTTTAGTAATCTCTTCATTTAAAGTCTTGCTTTTATAGTTGCTGGCCTTTAATTCACCAATTGTTTTTATAGTAGGTTTTTTCATCATCTTAATTTTTGTCTTCTGTTTTTATCATAGTCTTCGAATACCATTTCACTTAACCCATCTAACCCTGTGTAAAAAGCTTTACCATTATTTACTTCTGAGAATTTTTTTACGAAAGTTTGAAGATAAGGGTCACTAGCGATCATAAATGTTGTTATAGGTATATTATTTTTTTTTGCCTCTCTTGCTCTATTGTAACATTGATCTAGAATAAAATCATCAAGTCCAGCACTATTTTTATAAAAACCGTCTTTGGTAAACATACAACTTGGTTTACCATCAGTTATCATAAATATCTGTTTATTATTATTTTTCTTTCTTCTTAAAATATCAAAAGCAAGATCGAGCCCAGCAACTGTATTAGTATGATATGGTCCAACCTTTAAGTATGGAAGATCTTTAATACTAATTGGCCTAGCTTCATCACCAAAGGATAATATATCAATTGTGTCTTTTGGAAATTTAGTTTTTATATATTCAACTAAAGCCATTGCGACTTTCTTTGCCGGAGTTATACGATCCTCACCATAAAGAATCATGCTGTGGCTAATATCAATCATAAGAACTGTGCTCATTTGAGAATTATGGTTAGAATCCCATACAACAATATCTTCTTTTTTTAATGTCAACTCATTCTCACCAGAAGAAATTATAGCATTCTTTAAACTTTCAGTTAATAATATTCTATCCAAAGGATCACCAAATTCAAAGTTTTTAATATTTAGATTATCATCACTTCCAGATGATGAAAATTTTGTTTTATGATTTCCTTTTTTAGTTTTTTTTAATTTACCAAAAAGGTGTTTTAAAACATGTTTTCTGAGAAGTCTCTCTGTTTTTGAACTAATTTTTATACTATCTCCACTTTCACTTATTTGTTTTGTAATAAAACCTTTATTCAATAAATCATTTACAAAGTCATCAATAGTATAATTTTCATCAGTTAGCTTATATTCTTTATCAAGTTCTCTAAGCCACTCAATTGCTTCATCAAACTCTCCAGATGTATGAATTATTAATTCTTTAAAAATATTGAATAGTTTTTCAAAAGGAGAAAGATTAGGTTCTTTGAAGGAACTATATTTGAGGGCTGATTTTTTCAAGATTGTTTAATGAATTTAATTTCAATTCAAATTAAACAAATAAAATTCATCTTAGAGTTTATCTTTCTTATATTTAAATGATTTTTAACAATATTTATATGATTGAACAGGATTTTGTCTGTACTGATGATTTCGAATCAAATGGAATTGTGAAATGGAATTCTCCAAGTAATATTGCTTTAGTAAAATATTGGGGAAAAAAAGAAAATCAAATTCCACAGAACCCTTCAATAAGTTTTACACTTTCTAAATGTTACACAACTACCTCTGTTGAATTTAAGCCAAAAAAAAATAAAGACAGTGATATTATTTTTGAATTTGAAGATGAACTTAATCATCCTTTTAGTCAAAAAATAAAACTCTTTATTTCAAGTATTGAAAAATATTTTAAGTTTTTAAATAATCATGACATTCTTATAAAATCAAAAAATAATTTTCCTCATAGTAGTGGCATAGCTTCATCTGCATCTGCAATGTCAGCTTTATCATCATGTCTTGTAGATTTTGAATATTTAAACTCCAATAAAAAGAATAGTCTTTACTATATCAATAAGAAATCATTTATTGCAAGATTAGGATCAGGAAGCGCCTCTAGGAGTATAGAAGGACCAATTTCTCTTTGGGGTCTATCAGACTCATATAAAGAAAGTTCAAACTTATACGCAATAAATATTTCTGAAGAAGTAAATAAAATTTTCCATAACTATCAAAATACTATTTTAATAATTGATCCTGGAGTTAAAAAAATTTCAAGTTCTATAGGTCATAAATTAATGAATGAAAACCCATTTTCTAAAACTCGATTTGATATTGCAACTAGGAATATTTCATTATTAAAAGATGTTTTTAAGTCAGGAAACCTAGATGAGTTTATTAATCTAACAGAATCTGAAGCTTTAATGATTCATTCTTTAATGTTGTCTTCAAATCCTTATTTTATTTTGATGAAACCTAATACTTTGGAAGTAATCAACAGAGTATTAGAATATAGAAGAGAAACTAAACTTCCATTATGCTTTACATTAGATGCAGGATCAAATGTTCACTTATTATATCCGTTTTCTATAAAACAGACTATTCAAAAATTTATAGAAGATGATTTATTATTATTTTGTAAATCAAATAAATATATTCATGACTGTTTAGGAAAAGGATCAGAGAAGTTGTTATAATGAATAGAAAAATCTTTTACTCAAAAATATTATTATTTGGCGAATATGGAATTATTTCAAATTCAGATGCACTTTCGATTCCATTTAAAAAGTTTGAAGGATCTCTTAAAATATCAAAATCATTATTAAAGGATGAAATATTATCAAATAATAAATTAGATGAGCTTTACACTTACATTAATAAAAGTCATTCTTTTTCGAATATTCTAGATTTAAAATCACTTAAAAAAGATATTGATTCTGGACTTTATTTTAAAAGTAATATTCCAATTTCTTCAGGTCTAGGTAGTAGTGGTGCTTTAGTTTCTTCAATTTTAATTAATTATGCAAATACTGATTTAAGCAAAAAAAATATTAATGAAATAAAAAAAATTATGTCAATAATGGAATCAAAATTTCATGGAAAATCCTCAGGTTTTGATCCATTAGTTCCATTTTTTAATAAATCTATTATGATGTCTGATGGAAACATTAAGTTAATTGAAGACATAAAGTTTAGGGATTTCAAAATATATTTAGTGGATAGTAAAATACCATCTTCTACCTCTGATATGATAACTATCTTCAATCAAAAAATGAATGATGAAAATTTTTTGAATCTTTTCAATAATTCATTTATACCAATCACTAATAAGTGTATTCACAATCTCATTAATAATTCAACTAATTTTTTAGATTCAATTAAAAGTCTTTCAAAATTTACAAATGAAAATATGAATGAGATGATTCCTGAGTCTATTGATAAAATTTGGAAATCAGGACTAAAATCAAATGATTACTATATGAAGTTTTGTGGTTCTGGAGGAGGTGGATTTTTTTTAGCTTTTGATTTTAAAAATAATTTAAAAGCTAAACTAAGTGCTTTTGAATTAATTGAAATTTAATCTGATGAATAAACTCATTATAATTTTTGGAGTTAGTGGGTCGGGAAAATCTTGTATTGGAAAAAAATTATCTAATGATTTAAATATTAAATTTATTGAAGCAGATAACTTTCATTCAATCAGTAATATTAATAAAATGAAAAGAAATATATCATTAGATGATAATGATAGAGAAGAATGGTTAATATCACTAAACAATGAATTAAAAAATGAATTAAATAAAGATATAGTTATTGCTTGTTCTGCTTTAAAAGAAATTTATAGAATGAAATTAATAAATGGATTAAATGCTAATTTTTTCTGGTTTTGCCTTAAAGGAGATTTTGAATTAATTAATCAAAGGTTAAAAAAAAGAAATAATCATTTCTTCAAATCAGAATTGCTTAAAAGTCAATTTGACATATTAGAGTATCCTAAATATGCAAATTTCATTGATATAGCTGAGAGTCCAGAAAAAATAGTTGAAACAATAAAACTTAAAATATTAAAATGAATGATTGGGGAATAATAGGAATAGGGAGAATTGGTTTAAGTATGGCTAGAAATATGTCAGACAAAGGGATTAGTCTTTCAATCTATGATAAAGCATTTGAAAATAAATTAGATCCAATTTTTGAAGAAAAAAATTTATATCCTGAACTTAAAAAAGTTTATGTATTTAATGATATTTTGAATTTTATTGAATCAATTGAAAGGCCAAGAAAAATTTTAATTTTAGTTCCTTCTGGAAATCCAAATGAACAGGTTATCTCTAAATTAATTACTTTATTAAATGAAAATGATATTATAATTGATGCTGGAAATACTAACCCATTGATTAGCTATAGTAATAAATTAAAAATTGCAAAAAATAACATTTTATATCTAGGTATAGGTGTATCTGGAGGCACACAAGGTGTGTTAGAAGGCCCGTCAATTATGATAGGTGGAGATAATATTGCTTTTAAAAAAGTTAAAGATGATTTATCATTAATTACCTCAAAAACAATTGATAACTCTAACAGCTATGATTTTTTTGGTGATTCAAACCAGGGACACTTTGTTAAAATGATTCATAATGGAATTGAGTATGTTGAGATGCAATTAATAGCTTCTATTTATAAATTATTAATTGAGTCTAATAATTATAGTAATCAAAACATTGCTCAAATTTTTAAAGATTGGAATAATAATTTAAATAGTTACTTAATTGATATATCAACTAAAAAAATATTAGAAAAGATTGATGGTGAATACTTGCTTGAAAAGATTGATGACATAGCAGACGATAATGGAACAGGTAGATGGATGCTTAACTATGGGATAGAATTAGGATGTTCACTTAGTATGTTATCATCTGCTTTAAATACTAGATTTATTTCTAAACTTAAGAGTGAAAGGAATGAATTAAATAAAAATATTAAACGAATTTCATTAGAATATCAAGTAGATATTAACTCATTAAAAAATGCTTACAATTTTTGTAGACTTATAAATTATATTCAGGCTTTTTGCCTAATTAACGCTGCAAATAAAAATTATAATTGGCATATTAGTATTTCAAAGGCACTAAATGTTTGGTCAAATGGGAGTATTATAAAATCAAGTTTAATTAATGATCTTTACTCAAATTATTCAGTTGAAAATATCTTATATGATAAGAAAATAATTAATGATTTAAATGAAAGTAAGTCAGACTTAATTAATGTAATTTCACTATCATTAAAAAATGATATTTCAATTCCATGTTTTAATGATGCTTTAAACTATTTTGATAGTATTTCAAATAATTCGCTAAGTACTAACATGATTCAGGCTCAAAGAAATTTTTTTGGATCTCATTCAATTAAATTTAAATAGATACTTATGTCAAAACTTCCTGAAAAATATAAATTTATAGACTTATCAGATTATGGTCGCCCAGTTGGTCATTGGATAGCCAGTCAACTACAAAACTCATTATTTACTCCTATCCATGTTACTACAATGTTTATTGTAGCGGGATTAATTGCAATTGCACTTATGATAAAAGGATATTATATAACTGCTTCTTTTTTTATAATACTAAAGTCAATATTGGATGCAGCTGATGGAGAATTATCAAGATTAAAAAAAACACCTTCTTATGTTGGTCGATATTATGATTCCATAGCAGACTTTCTCCTTAATTTTTCTTTTCTATTAGCTTTTTGGTATATAACAGAAATTTCAATAATCTACATGTTTATTGCATTTTTTGCAATCCAGCTCCAGGGAACTGTTTATAACTACTATTATGTAATTTTAAGAAATTCTGTTCAGGGTGACTCTACGAGTCGAATTTTTGAAGCAGGTGCACCTAAAGCATTAAAGGGTGAAAGTCAACAAATGGTAAATATCTTCTATAAAATTTATGATATTTTATATATCTCATTTGATAAAATAATGTACTATATGGATAAAGATGCTAAAGATAGCCAACCTTTTCCAAAGTGGTTTATGACAATACTATCTATGTATGGACTTGGTTTTCAGTTATTAATTATGGCTTTAATGCTCTCCTTTAACCTTAAATCATATGTAATTCCTTTTTTTATTGTCTATTCTGTTTTTTTAGTTGTATTTGTTGGTATTAGGAAATTTGTTCTTAAGTGATATTCACTTGATTTTTTTAGTTCAACAAAAAAAAATTAAGATTCTTCTTCTTCTTCTTCTTCTTCTTTTTAGGGTTTTCAACTCTATTTTTATTTAGTCTATTTAGAATATTCTTTCTACTATTAAACTCCTTTTCAGTTACAATAGTTTTGATTATTAAGCTGCATTCACATTTTGAAATACGAGAAAAACTACTGGTTGTTTGAGGTATCTCAATATATTTTACTCGACTTGATAAAATGTATGGCAAATTGTAATGTAGAATACCATCTACTTCAAACCCTCCTCTTTGTTTATTATATCCGTGAATTTTGTTTATAACTTCCGTAAAAGGAAGATTCTCCTCATTTGGTAAAAGCCATGTGATTTTCTCTTTAAATTCTTCATCAGTTATATATCTTTCTTGTGAAAAACTAGTGTATGAAACTAAAAATATAAGTAAAGAAAAAATTACTCTCTCCATATATCTAATATAAGGATTTGGTAGCAAATAATTTTTTTGTCATTATATTAGAGTGCTATGAATAAAGTTGTGACTTTTGGTGAAATCATGTTAAGGCTATCTCCGCCAGGCTATCTTCGCTTTTCTCAGACAAACTCTTTTGATATTGTATATGGTGGAGGAGAGTCTAATGTTGCAGTATCATTAGCAAATTATGGAATACCTGTTGAGTTTGTTACAAGGATACCCAAATCAGAAATAGGTGAATGTGCTTTAATGGAGTTGCGCAAAAGAGGGGTGGGGACATCTCATATTGTACTTGGAGGAGAAAGATTAGGTATTTATTTTATGGAAACAGGAGCTGTAAACAGAAGTAGCAATGTAGTTTACGATAGAACTAATTCTGCAATGGCAGAACTTAAATCAGGAATGATTAATTGGGATAAGGTTTTTGATGGTGTTTCATGGTTTCATTGGACTGGAATCACCCCAGCAATTTCAAAAAATGCTGCTGATGTATGTTTGGAGGCTGTAAAAATTGCTAGTGATAAAGGATTAACAATTTCAACTGATTTAAATTATAGATCTAAACTTTGGAAACATGAGGGAAATCGAAATGAAATTATGACCGAATTAACTTCTTATTCTGATATTATACTTGGCAATGAAGAAGATACTGAAATGCATTTTGGAATTAAACCAGAAGGTCTAGATATAACTACACAAGGAAATGAAATGAATTCAGAAGCTTTTTTATCTGTTTGTAATCAGATGATGAAAAAATTCCCAAAAGCTAAGAAGATAATAATAACATTAAGAGGGTCAATCTCAGCTTCACATAACTCTTGGGCTGGGATTCTTTATGATGGAAAAAAGATGTATGAAAGTATACAATATCAAATTACTGATATTGTTGATCGCATTGGTGGTGGAGATTCTTTTATGGGTGGATTAATTTACGGTTTTCTAAATTATCCAAATGAAGATCAAAAAGCATTAGATTTTGCAGTAGCGGCATCTAGTCTTAAACATACAATTAAAGGTGATGTAAACCTTGTAAAAGTTGAAGAAGTGGAAAAATTGATGAATGGAAATTCTTCTGGCAGAGTTAATAGGTAAAAATTTATATGGCTCAATATTCGAGAATACAAGTAATAAAACAAATCGAGGAATCAGGAATGGTTCCACTTTTCTACCATGAGGATATTTCTATATCAAAACAAATTCTTAAAGCTTGTTATGATGGAGGAGCTCGTTTAATGGAATTCACTAATAGAGGTGATTTTGCCTTAGAAGTTTTTACAGATTTAATTAAATATGCAATTGCTGAGTTACCTGGAATGATTTTGGGTGTAGGATCTATAACTGATGCAAAAGCAGCTTCACAATATATGTTAGCTGGAGCAAATTTTGTTGTGACTCCAGTTTTTAGAGAAGATATTGCACGTATCTGTAACAGAAGAAAACTTATGTGGTCAGCTGGGTGTAGTTCACTAACTGAAATAGCAACTGCAGAAGAATTTGGTTGCGAACTTGTTAAATTATTTCCAGGAAATGTTTTAGGACCTGAATTTGTAAAGAGTATAAAAGGTCCTCAACCATGGACATCTGTTATGCCTACAGGAGGAGTTTCACTGGAATATGATAATTTAAAATCGTGGTTTGATTCCGGAGTTACATGTGTTGGTATGGGATCTAAGCTTATTTCTAAAGAAATTATAGCAAATAATGATTTCACATTACTTAAGGATAGTGTTCAAAAAACTCTCGAGACAATTAAATCTTTAAAATGAAAACAAAACTTTTAATGACTTCAAGTGCTCTATTCTGTGGAATTATTGGAACACTTCTTCTTTTTTTACCTATCGAAATAGCAGAATATCTTGGTGTTGAACCAACTATTATTACAATACTTTGTTTAAAAATATTAAGTGCAATATACTTGGGATTTGGAATTTTGAATTGGACGGCAAAAGGAACGCTAATTGGAGGAATTTATAATAAACCAATTGTCTTGGGAAACTTATTGCATTTTGCAGTTGGAGCAATTGAATTGATTAAAGTAATTTCTAATATTCAAACACATAGAGAAATTATTATTTTCTTA
>Ga0206677_10000615_pt1 | contig 33799 bp, 32 predicted proteins | sample M130m12015metaG_FD_155475 | JGI IMG/M metagenome (GOLD analysis project Ga0206677, IMG submission 155475) | Ammonia-oxidizing marine archaeal communities from Monterey Bay, California, United States - M1 30m 12015 | ecosystem: Environmental > Aquatic > Marine > Intertidal zone | place: USA...
TTTATAGTTGTTTTAATTTTTCTTACAAAATTTATTAATGAAGAGTTTTTTAAATAAACAAAAGACTAACCTTCCTTTGCTTTCTTGACTAAGTCAACTTTTTCTTACTTTAATGGTTTAAAACTTACAAAATGAAGAAATTAATAATATTTATGTTTTTTATTAGTCCATTTATAAAAGCACAAACCTATGATGTTACATCAACAGACCAATATGGAAACAAATCCAAAACAACTGTTAAGGTAGATGAAAAAAAAAGTGGTCTTGAGTACAAAGAGAAGAATTTAAACCAACATTTAAACCAACAATCAGATTTTAATAAATCTCTACAAGCTAATGCCATAAATCGTGCAAATAAAGCAAGTTCTGTTTATGACAAACAATGCATAGCGTCAAAAGCTGGATTTAGAATTATTGATGATTCCTATTATAAGTTTGTAAAAGTTGGTCAAAATGGATATGAAAGTCCAAAAAAAATGAGAAAATTTACTTTGGATTTATTAGTAGAAATAACAGCTGAAGAAAAAGGAAATTATGTATTTATTAGTGAGAAAAAAACAGGATTTAAACTTGGGGCTCCTCCTGGTGTAAATACAGGTTATTTTCCTGAATATGAAATATGTTTTAAAATATTGGATGATAATGGGAAATTAATTATAATTAAACAAATAAAAGATGTATTAGAAAAAGAAGAATTAGAAAATGCTAATTCTATCCAGGTAGAAAAAGATAATTCAATTAAAGAACTAAAAAAACTTAAAGATTTATTTGATTCTGGAATACTAACAAAAGAAGAGTACGACAATGCTGCAGCACCTCATAAAAAAATTGTTTTAGGATTATAACTAACCTCCCTTTGCTTTCTTAACTAAGTCAACTTTTTCTAAAATTAGTATTATATTTTAAAGTCCTTTTTTATTTATTAATATACTTACTTTCAGTATTTTGTACTTAAAAAATATATAAATAAAAGTACGTTTAATTTAGTTTTTTTGTTTTGACAATGTTACGTTACATGTATTATTGAACTATGAAAAAATTAATTACAATATTGTTACTTGTGCCAATTTTAGCATTAGGACAAACAGAAAAAAAATCTAGACAATTTATAGAAATAAATGGAGGAGCAGCAATAAATGGAGGAGCAGGAGATGCTTGGGTAGGGTGGTTTCCAGGTGCAAGTATCCTATGGGGAACAACTACCCAATACAACAATAATTTTGTAGGAGAATATCAATTAGGCCTTGCATTTCCATCTATAGTTACTGGAAAATGTGCTGTTGGCTTTGGAAACTTGGATTATAATTTAATGTTGGGATTAAGACCATGGCCGCTATTTATAGGTCCACAAGTTAAGTTAGGTCTATTGACATTTAGTGCTGAGTGGGGGGCAAGAGACTATGTTATTTCACTTGAAACTGAGGTAATCTTAACCGCAGGAATAAGATTAAAAATTAAATCCAAAGAGAAAAAACTAAAAAAGATAAATTAGAATTCTTCAGTTATGTAAAAGTTCCTTAACTAAGTCAACTTTTTCTAACTTTAATGGTTTAAAACTTATGAAATGAAAAAACTTATTATTATTGCCATAGTATCAATTTTGATTTCTTGTAATCAATCAGAATTAAAAAATGAATCGCCAAAGTTTCACGAAAATGAAAAAGAAAGTGTCGTCTATATGACTTCAAATAATAAAAGTGAAAATGAAATCAATGATTTTTGTATTTATTATCAAAACAAGCTAAAAGAAAAAGAATCTGATGTTCTTGCTTGGAAATTTTTTAAATCTGAAAGTAATAAAATCACTTTAATTGAGAGATATAAGAACGAAGATGCAATTCTAAATCATATTAAAAATATTTCAAAAGGAGGTTTAATGGAACAAGATTTTGGAAAATTTGTGGACCATTTTATAATTGATTCTATTGAGTATTATGGAAATTTGTCAACTGACTTTAAAGAAACACTATCAGCTTTTGGCCTGACTATAAATTATAATCCAAATATTGCTGGCTTTAGTAGAAATTAATTCCATAAATAACTAACCTACCTTTGCTTTCTTAACTAAGTCAACTAAGAAAAAAAAGAGATGTTTGCACTAATGTTTGCACTATGCAAGCACCTCTTATCTGTTAGGTAGTACCCAAGGAGGGAGTCGAACCCTCACGCACAAAGTGCACTACGACCTCAACGTAGCCCGTCTACCAATTCCAGCACTTGGGTATATACACTACAAATGTAAATAACTTAATCAATTTTATTACCTAATCAATTATCTATTAATTTTAATTAATGTTAAATAAACTAATTATTCTATTTATGATTTTATCCAACTCCCAGCACAAAATTGCCCAATCGATGAATGTATTTGGAGAAAAACTAGAATTATGCTGTAATAACCCCAAAACTGGTTTCTACAGAGATGGGTTTTGTAATACAGGAAGTTCTGATTATGGAACCCATGTAGTGTGCTCTGTAATGACCAAAGAGTTTCTAGAATTTTCAAAATCTAAAGGAAACGATCTAACCACCCCGAATGAAGCTTATAGTTTCCCTGGACTTTTTCCTGGCGATAAGTGGTGTTTATGCGTTCTTAGATGGAAAGAAGCCTACGATGCAGGAAAAGCTCCTAAAGTATATTTAGAAGGAACACATGATAAAGCTTTAAGTTATGTGACAATAGAACAATTAATTGAACATGCTCTAAAATAAAAAAGCCCTCGGTTAGGAAGGCTTTAGTGATTCGTCTGGGGTTCGAACCCAGGACCCCATCCTTAAAAGGGATGTGCTCTACCAGCTGAGCTAACGAATCAAATTTTCGAGTGCAAATATAATGCTCCTATTGAAATCTCCAATTAGTTTTGTAAAAAAAGTTGTTTGTTTATCTTTTGTTGCAAATATTTGTGCTTTTAATACCCATCTTTACGTATTTTTAGGTTAAATGTCCAAAAAACCCTATAATAAAATATCTGAATCTATATTAAAAGAAATTTTACTCTTGGTTGGAAAAGAGAATGTTCTAATAGATAAAGAAAGTTTAATTAACTATGGGCATGACGAAACTGAAAACTTAAGTTTTCCTCCTGAAGTATTGGTAAAACCAAAAGATTCTGATCAAGTTGCTAAAATAATGAAATTGGCATTTAAAAATACTATACCTGTTACTCCAATTGGTGCAAGAACTGGACTAAGTGGTGGTTCGCTTTCTATTCATGGAGGAATTGGTCTTTCAATGGAAAGGTTCAATAAAATATTAGAAATAGATCAAGACAATTTACAGGTTCATGTACAGCCTGGAGTTATTACCCAAGTATTGCAAGAAGAAGTAGCTAAAAAAGGATTGTATTATGCTCCAGACCCTGCAAGTAGAGGCAGTTGTTTTATCGGAGGAAACATTGCAGAAAATAGTGGTGGTCCTAGAGCTGTTAAATATGGAGTTACCAAAGATTTTGTTTTGAATCTTGAGGTTGTACTACCAAATGGTGATATTATTAAAACTGGTGCAGACACCTTAAAAAACTCTACTGGATATAACCTTACTCAATTAATGATTGGTAGTGAAGGAACTTTAGGTATCGTAACAAAGGCCACCCTTAAACTAATTCCATTACCTAAATACAATAAACTAATTTTGGTTCCTTTTTCATCTGCTGTTGACGCTTGCAGCGCAGTTTCTTCTATTTTTAAAGCTGGTATAGTTCCCTCAGCTATGGAATTTATGGATAGAAATGCAGTGGATTATACCATCAAATATATTGAAGAAGCAGAGCTAGAAATGTCTGATAATGTAAAAGCTTTGCTCTTAATAGAAGTAGATGGAAACCAACCAGAACCATTAATGGACGAAATACAAAAAGTTCTAGAAGTTGTAGAAGCCCACAACTCAGATGAAAATATTTTATTTGCTGAAGATGAGGCTCAGAAAGAAAAGTTATGGTTTATACGAAGAAGAATAGGGGAGGCAGTTAAAGTAAATAGCATATATAAGGAAGAAGATACAGTGGTGCCACGCTATAAACTCCCAGAGCTATTATCTGGTGTAAAAGAAATTGGAAAAAAATATGGATTTGAATCGATTTGTTATGGTCATGCAGGTGATGGCAATCTACATGTAAACATTATCAAAGGAAATTTAACCCAAAAACAATGGGACAATGAACTCCCTTTGGCAATAAGAGAAATATTTCAACTTACTGTTTCTTTGGGAGGAACTATCTCAGGTGAGCATGGTATTGGATGGGTACAAAAAGATTATATGGATATTGCATATCAGGACATAGAACTAAATTTAATGAGAGAAATTAAAAAAGTTTTTGATCCCAAAAATATAATGAACCCTAATAAAATTTTCTAAATTACTCTACTCCGTGCATCAATTTCTGTATAGGCTTATTTAGAACAAAAATCAGAGCAGCTATTGCTAAAAGCACATAGCCTATTGTAGCAAATGTATCTAAATATTGAAGTAATCCATCTTCTGCAGAAGATACTTCTCCACCGCCATGACCACCAGTTAGTGCAGCTATTTTTCCTCCAACGTAATTGGCAATAGCAAAACTCAAGAACCAAGCGCCCATTGCAGTTCCAGCCATACTTTTTGGTGAAAGTTTGGTAACCATAGAAAGTCCAATAGGAGAAAGGAACAATTCTCCAGTAGTATGAAGCATATATAAAAATACCAAGGTTAAAAGTGGAACTTGGTATGCTTCATTTACAAATTGAAAGCCTACTTGGGTCAATAGAAATCCCAAAGCCAACTGAACTATTCCAAAACAAAATTTTAATGGAATACTTGGGTTTTTACCAATTTTAGATAGCTTCACCCACATCACCGAAAATATAGAACCAAATAATATAATAAAGAAAGGGTTAAAGAACTGGGTCATACTTGCAGGCATTTCCCAACCAAAAATAAACCTGTCCACATTTCTATCTGCAAAAAGAGTTAGAGATGTTCCTGCTTGCTCGAAACAAGCCCAAAATGATATATTGATTACCATAAATATAATTAAGGCAATCATTCGGTCTTTCCACATTGAAACGTTCTGTAACTTATCTTCTTTGCTTCCAGATCTTATTAGGGTGATAGAAATTCCTATAAATAGTGCCAATAGAATATAGTCCAGCCATTGATTTTGCATTATTAGTACATAACAAAGAGGTATTAAAAATAGAGAACCCAAAGTTATTATTTGAACCATATTTAGTGGACCTAATACTTTTTTCTTCCCTTCTTCATGAATGTCAAGTCCTGGCGCAGCAGCATAGTTTTTTCTTCCAGACCAGAAAATAAATAGTCCCAATAACATTCCTAGACCTGCCAAGCCAAAACCGTAAGTAAACCCATAGGTTTCTCCAACATAGGCAACTACTGTTGTTGCTAAAAGTGCTCCAATATTTATTCCAATATAAAATATAGTAAATCCAGAATCTCTCCTTGGGTCATTATCTTCATATAATTTACCTACTATGGTAGAAATATTGGCTTTGAAATATCCATTTCCAATAATTAGTGCTCCCATTCCAATGTAAAGCATTTCTTTACTTTCTCCTAGAATTAAAAATTCTCCTATGGCCATTAAAATTGCTCCCAACATCACGGCATATCTGTAACCTAAATATTTATCGGCCATTCTACCGCCCAATATAGGGGCAGCATAAACTAATCCAGTGTAAGCGCCGTAAATTAAAGAAGCTTCGCTGTCTCCCATCATTAATGATTTTACAAGGAAAAGAGTAAGAAGTGTTCTCATTCCATAATAGCAAAATCTTTCCCACATTTCAGAGAAGAATAAGGTCATTAAACCCTTAGGGTGTTTTGCATTGGCTTCAATAGTTGTCATAAGTTTTTTTTAGATATCCAATTGTGAAAATAAACAAATTTTTTAATCTGTAAATTTTATATAAAATACAATCGTCAATTTTTGTCAATTTGAAATACTATTTTTGGTAAAATTTAATAAAATGAAAATTAATTTTGTTGTAACAATATTTTCACTATTTGGAATGTTGTCAAGTTGTGATTCTAAAACGAAAAATAAGGACTTCTCGGAGGATAAAAATTTAATTATAGATATGCACACTCTTTCAAATTATCAAGATTTACCCATTTTAAATACCCATTTAGAGCTTTCTGTTAACTTTCAGGAAAAAAAATTAAAAGGTTCAGTAACCCATCGATTTGATGAAAATAGAAAAGTTGATTTATTAAAGTTAGATACCAAATATTTAAAAATTGATAGCATTCAAGATGGTAATGGTAATAGTCTTGAATATTCGTTTGGTGAATTTGATGAATTACTAGGCTCTCCTCTCTCTGTTATTTTAAATTCCCAATCCAATGAGGTGGTTATTTTTTACGAAACTACTAATAAGTCCGAAGCACTTGACTGGTTACTCCCTAACCAAACTGCAGGTAAAACCTTTCCATTTATGTATACCCAAGGACAATCTATTTTCACAAGATCTTGGATTCCAATTCAAGACACTCCTGGATTAAGAATAACTTATTCTGCAAAAATTAATACTCCGGAAAATATGATGGCTGTTATGAGTGCTGCTAATCCTCAAGAAATGGATACTAATAATGTTTATAGTTTTAAAATGAATCAACCAATTCCACCATATCTAATTGCCTTAGCAGTTGGTAATTTAGAGTTTAAAGCCATTGATTATAGAACAGGAGTTTATGCAGAACCGTCCATGGTAGAGGAATGTGCTAATGAATTAATTGATATGGGAAAAATGGTAGATGTAGCTGAGCAATTGTACGGAAAATACGACTGGGACAGATACGATGTTATTGTTTTGCCTCCTAGTTTTCCTTTTGGTGGAATGGAAAATCCAAGATTAACCTTTGCAACTCCTACGATAATAGCAGGCGATCGTAGTTTGGTTTCTTTAATTGCTCATGAATTGGCCCATTCATGGAGTGGAAACTTAGTAACCAACGCTACTTGGAATGACTTTTGGTTAAATGAAGGTTTTACAGTTTATTTTGAACGAAGGATAATGGAAGCATTGTACGGTAGAGATTATTCTGAAATGTTGGCTCTTTTAGGTTTTCAAGATCTTCAAAATCAGGTAGATAACTCTAGGCCAGCAATGCAATTGTTGAGATTGAATATGAAAGGCAAACATCCAGATGATGCCATGACAGATATTGCCTATGAAAAAGGTTATTTCTTTTTAAGAATGTTGGAAGAAAATATAGGGAGAGATAAAATGGATGAGTTTTTAAAAAAATATTTTAAGGACCATAAATTCCAAACCATCGTCACAGAAGAATTCTTGTCTTATTTAAAAGAAAATCTATTAGATGATAATTTCAAAGGATTAAATGTAGAGCAGTGGGTTTTTGATTCTGGAATTCCTAAAAATTGTCCAAAAATTAATTCTCTAAGATTTAAAAACGTTGAAAGTTCTGTTGCCACATTTTTAGATGGTGGGGCACAAGAGCTTAAAGTTGTTAGTAAGAAATGGTCTACCCACGAATGGTTACATTTCTTAAAACATCTTCCTGAAAGTCTACCCCTTGATCAAATGGAAGACTTAGATAAAGTATTTAATTTGTCTAATAGTGGAAATTCTGAAATAGTGGCTGTTTGGTTTTTGCAAAGTATTAAAAATGACTATAGGCCAGCTTTTGAAAATTTAGAAAAATTCTTGGTAAAAATTGGAAGAAGAAAGTTTTTACAGCCTATTTATTTAGAGCTTTCTAAAAATCAAGAGCATAAAATTTGGGCGAAAAAAGTTTATCAAAAAGCAAGAAATAATTACCATTATGTATCGTTTAATACCATTGATAATATACTAAACTAATTATTAAATTGAATTAAACTAAAATACTGAATTTTAGTTATTTAAAGTTTTTTAAACTTCTGTCTATTTCTCTTTTTATGTCTTTGGTTTTGAGATCTTCTCTTTTGTCGTAAATCTTTTTTCCTTTGGCAATAGATATATTTAATTTTGCCCATCCATTTTTACCAATGAATAATCTTGTTGGAACAATGGTTAAACCTTTATTCTTAAGTTTTTTGTTGATTTTATTTAGCTCTATTTTATTGAGAAGTAATTTTCTATCTCTTTTACTATCGTGATTAAAGTGTCCAGAGTTTTCATAGTCACCTACATACATGTTTCTAATAAATAGCTCATTTTTAATCATAATTCCATAGGACTCTGCAATACTTGCCTTGTTATTTCTAATAGACTTTATTTCTGTACCAAAGAGTTGAATTCCGGCAGTAAAATTCTCTATGAATTCAAATTCAAATTTTGCTTTTTTATTTTTTATCTCAACTTTAGAGCTCATTTTACAAAATTAACATTATTTGTAATCCTATTATTATTATTAACTTTATGTTAAAGTCATTAAACTTAAAATTATTAAAAACTTAAATGATGAGATTTTTTACAATTATTTTAATGTTATCTTATTTTACTTCTGCTTATTCACAGAAAGAAATTGTACTAAGGCTTAGTCATGCCTTGAATGATTCTAGTTTTAAATACAATAAAGTTTTTGAAGTGGATGGTGTTAAAAATTACTATACAAGATTACAATATTACCTTTCAGGATTTGAATTAGAGCACGATGGTGGTCAATCTACTATATTAAACAACGTTTATGTTTTAGCTAGTGGACATATTTCAAATTATTATTTAGGAAATTTCAATGTTTCTTCTTTAGAGTCTATATCCTTTGATGTTGGAGTAGACCAAATTGCTAATAGCGGAAATACTACCAATTATTCTTCTCTACATCCTTTAGGTCCTAAAAGTCCTCCAATGGACTGGGGATGGCCTTCTGGTTACTTTTTTGTGGTTACCAACGGCTTTACTGATACAGGTAATGATAATATTCCTGAAACTAATTTTCAATTACATGCATTAGGAGATATGATGTTAAGTCCTATAGATCCAATTTATTTGTCTGGTACCAATTTAAATGATACTATTTATGTAGACTTAATTGTAAATACGGAAAGGTTTATTTCTGGAATTAATTTAAGCTTTGTTGGAGCTGACCATAGTAGTAGTACAGATAACTTAATTATGTGTAATAATTCTTCCACTCTGAATATCTTTGAACCAGGATACCTTGATGTTACAGGTTTAAAGGAAAACAATGTTTCTTCAGATTATATTTTTTTAGACTATACTCTTGCTTTTGCCCCAACTATTAATTATCATTTTGAATCCAATAATAAAGTAAACCTTCGGATTACTGATATTAACGGAAAAATTCATATCAACGAAAAAAATCTTGTAAGTCAAGGAAGTTTTTTCCCATTGAAAGAACTAGCAACTGGAATTTATATTGTTACAATAGATAATGGGACCAATAGGATATTCAAAAAATTTAATGTTGTCCAATAAATATATTTTTATTTGCTTAATTCTGGCCTTTTTTAGTCTTTCTTTTAAAAATGATAAAGAATCCTATTTAACCATTCCAACAGGTTTTCCAGCACCAATAATACCTTCGGATAATTCTCTTTCAGAAGATAGAATAAAACTAGGTGAAAAATTATTTTTTGATAAAATTCTCTCTCGAGATTCATCCATTTCCTGTGCTTCTTGTCATCAACCTAAATATGCTTTTAGTGATGCATTAAAAACCCCTAAAGGAATTAAAAAAAGAGAAGTTCTACGGAATACTCCCACTTTAACCAACATAGGATACAACCAAAGTTTCTTGAGAGATGGTGTTAATCCATCCTTAGAGGCTCAAGTGTTAGTTCCAATTCACGAAAAAAACGAATTTGATTTTCATATTTTACTTGTGGTAGAAAGATTGAAAAAAAGACCGGATTACAATAATCTTTTTCAAAAAGCCTACAATAGTATACCAACCCCCAATTTTGTTACTAAGGCAATTGCTTGCTATGAAAGAACACTAATAAGTGGGAATTCTAGATTTGATAAATATTATTATCAAAATTCAACATCTTCACTTTCAAAAGCTGAGTTAAGAGGAATGGATCTTTTTTTTAACAAATTGAATTGTATCCAATGCCATTCTGGATTTAACTTTTCAAATGGTGAAGTAGTAAACAATGGATTATATACTGAATATAAAGATATTGGTAAAATGAGAGTTTCTTTAAGTGAAAAGGACAATGGATGTTTTAAAGTACCCACTCTAAGAAATATTGCAATAACTGGCCCTTATATGCACGATGGAAGTATCAATACACTTGAAGAAGTTATAGACCATTATTCTAAAGGAGGTAATGCCAACAAAAATAGACATGAACTCATAAAGCCATTTAATATTACAAAAAGAGAAAAAATTGATTTAGTTTCGTTTCTTAAGAGCCTTACTGATAGCTCCTTTATTGAAGATTATTTGTAAATAATTTCACGAAAGAATTATCATTTAATTGAACTATATAAATTTTATTGGGCTTAAAATCATCTACAATTTTTCCTGAAAGATCATAGATGCATTTAATATTCTTTTTATTGGAATCATAATAGTTGTTAACTATGCCAACACTTCCTGCTACTCCATACCAAGTTACAAGTTCCGAAGTACCTGCACCATCGGTAATTTCCATTGTAATAAAACCTTCACCGCTTGTATTATTAGGGTATATATGGCAGTTAAGATAATAACTTTGTCCATTAGAGATTACTAAATCACCACTAGTTTGACCAATGGAATAACAGTTTGGGAAACAATTAGAAAAATCCCAAGAAGAAGGTAAAGAATCTGAAATAATATTCCATGTTAAAGAATCGTCTGCCAGAGCATCTAGATATGTGTTTTCAGAAAAATCATTAACTGTAGGAAGACCAGATAAAGAAACATTGTTTTGTTGCACACTAAAACTTTGAGAATAAGAGTTAAATGCAACTAAGATTGAAATATAAAAGAAAATATTTTTCATATATATTATTTATAATTCGAAATTACGGACTTTCTGCCAATTTTCATAGTAATGAAATCTTTGTCTTTTTTTGGTCCACGAGCTGGAGAATACTCTCTTCCATAAAAAATGATTTGAAGATGAAGTTTATTCCAAATATTTTCAGGAAATAATCTTTTTGCATCTTTTTCAGTTTGAACAACATTTTTTCCATTGGTAAACCCCCACCTGTACATTAAACGATGAATGTGGGTGTCTACTGGAAATGCCGCTTGACCAAAAGCTTGACTTACTACTACCGAAGCTGTTTTGTGACCAACTCCAGGAAGTTCTTCAAGAAGAATTATTTCTTTGGGGACTTCACCATTGTATTTGGCGATAAGAATGTGAGAAAGTTCAAAAATTGCCTTTGATTTTTTTGGAGATAATCCACATGGTCTAATAATAGCTTTTATTTCTTCCACAGATAATTTCACCATATCAAATGGGTTGTCTGCTTTTTTAAATAGTATAGGTGTAATTTTATTAACTCTTTCGTCTGTACACTGAGCAGAAAGCAAAACTGCAATTAAAAGTGTGAATGGATCGTGGTGATTTAAAGGGACTGGAGTTTTTGGGTATAACTTTTCAAGTTCATCTATTACAAATTGAACTTTTTCCTTCTTATTCATTATATTTTCTTTAAATAAATTTTTTCTACCCAACCCTTGCGATCGTTGAAAGAGATTTCATACCAGTTTTCATTTTCACCAGTTATTTTTGCTTTGGATCCTTCATGAAGTTGATAGGTGGTAGATGAACTTAAGGAAGGTTCAACCATAACTTTAGTAGTAGGAGAAAAAATAATTCCATACTTAGATTCACTTACTTTTGATTTACTAATTGCACTTAAGCCAATGGTAACAATGAGTAAAAGCAAGGTTAATGTACAAGAATAAAAGTAGATTTTTTTCCAAAAACTTTTGGGGGTTATCCAATAAAATACAAATAGTAGACAAGTAATAAACATTACAACAATAGAAGAATAGGCCCAGTAATTTGGAGATTTACCTAAAAAACTAAGTATTAACTCGTTTATTAAAATTGATTTTTTAATAGAATTCTTGTCTTTAAGTAAGGTATTACAAAATTGTAAGTTATGGGTCAAATCTTTATTTCCAGGAGCAATTTTTAGACCTTTTTCGTAGAAAAGTATGGCAGCAGGTAGACTATCTAGTTTGAAATAGCTATTGCCTAAGTTTAAAAACAATTCTTTACTTATCATTCCATTATGGTAAAGTTCTAGATAGAGAGTTTTTGAAGAGTCGTAAAGCTTAGTTTCGTAAAATGAATTGGCCTTGTCAAATGTTTGGTAACTATTTTGCCCCATTACATTTGTAAAAGCGAATATCAATAATATGGGTTTAAAATACTTAAGCAACATTTCCCTCTAATTTTTTAATGAGATCTTCACAATCTTTTAACGTTTTTTCAGCATCTTCATTCGAAAGTGGACTGTATTGAGCCATTTCACAGACATTTAGAATTTTATCCATTGCTTCTACATTTTCATTAGGTACATTTGATTCTACGAGAATTGCTTTTATTTTTTCTCTATTAAGATCGGAGAGCTTAATCTCATACTTATTCAATAGATAGACGTTCCAAAGCTTATAAATCTCTTTAAAGAAGTCATTGTTGTCCATGGTATTGTAACCCTGTTTAATGTCCCTAAAACCCTTTTGAACCTGCTTAATCGTCTTTCTCATATGGGTTTTTTCTTGATTTAAAAATCGGTCTTTGTTATTTAAAAATAGGATTAGTAGTAGGAGTGTAAGAGGAAAAGAGCCCATTAAAGTCCAATAAAAAGTAGTTCCAAAAATTGGATTTGAAAAGTCATACAATGTTGTTTTGGTTCTTATATGATGAATATTTTCATTCATCAATTCTACATCTTCTTGGTCAACTGCTTTTATATTTCCAGAGCTATTGGCTTTATAATTAGAGGGTGATGAACTCTTACTCTTATTTACTCTGATAGTGGTTATAGGATGGCTAAGATTTATATATTTTTTGCTTCTAACATCGAAATAACAAAAATCAAAAGAAGGAATTTCATAGTCCCCATGAAACCTTGGTATTAGGAGCTGATTTAGAATTTTTCTTCCTGAAACACCATTTTCAGAAAGTTGAATTCTTGACTTAATTTCTTCGGGATATTTTTCAAGATCTTTTGGGAAATCTATATTTGGAAATTTTAATTGTTTTAGATTGCCATTTCCAGAAATTCTAATTTCAAAATCTAGTGCTTGATCTACTTCTAATTCATTTTTACTAATGTTAACCTTCATTTTATAATTGCTTCCGACTTGTCCATTGAAACTTTTAGGAGCGTTTTCTGGAAGTTTCTTTACTCTAAGCACTGGACTATTGCTCTTAATTATTTTTGAAACACCTCTATTAAAGAAATCTCTGTTGATTACGGTAGAAACTTCAAAAGAAGGAATGGTTAGTTTTCCAGATTTCTGAGGAGATATTATTTCTTTTTTAAGAGTAAAAACCCTAAAAGCAATTCCGTTGATTATTTCTTGTCCTTCTTTCCACTGTTTATTTTTAGGTTCTAATAGCTCTGTCCAAAAATCGTTACTCATAGGAAGATCGTAATCCGTGATTTCCAAATTTCTTATATGGTATGAAGATTGGTATATTTTGTAATTAACAAGTATGTTTTCCCCGATATACGGATTGGTTTTTGAACAAGAAATTTTTGCAAATAATTTACTATTATTAGAACCTTTATTAGCGTTAGAAGAGTTATTTTTCTGCCCTTGTGCAACATTAACTATAATTTTTTCAGTATTGTAGTCCTTACCGTTATAACTTACTTTTATTGCTGCAATAACCAATTTACCTGGCTTTTTTGGGGCTAATACAAAAGTTGATTTGTATTCGTTCTTAGATTGAAATTTCCCATTAATGATAGTTGTCTGGCTTGAAGAACTTGTAAAAGGACCTTGTCTAATTGAAAAATTTTGGAATTGAAGGTTGTCTAGTCGTACTCTCTCACTAGATTCAACAGTAAATCTAATGTAATCATCATTAGATATATTATTTTGGTCTACATAGGCTTTAAAAACAAAATCTTGCGCTTGAAAATTAGTAAAACAGGTAATTAGTAATATGTAATTGAATATTCTAATCATTTACCAATCTTTGGTTTTACTCTTCTTTTTTTGATCTCCTTTTTTTCTATTCACTTTTAAAAGTACTTTTTGTTCGTCGTTATTGATTGCATCAAGGTTTTTTATAGCCTGTTCTTTGGTCTCATTAGGTTTTGCATTTTGCTTTTTGTCTTTTTCTTCTTGCTTTTTATTCTCTTGCTCTTGTTTGTTTTCCTTCTCTTTATCTTCTTTGTCTTTTTGATCTTGTTTCTCTTTATCTTTCCCGTCTTTCTCTTTTTGGTCCTGGTCCTTCTTTTCTTTGTTGTCCTGCTCTTTATTGTCTTTGTTATCTTGATCCTTTTTATCTTCTTGGTCTTTGTTTTCGTCCTTATTTTCTTGTTCTTGCTTTTCTTGGTTTTGTAAAAGCTTCATTGCATAAGATAAATTATACCTGGCATCTTTGTCTTTGGGATTGAACCTAAGAGATTGTTGGTACTCTTTAATTGCATTTTTTAAAATATCTGATGAAGGAGCTTGCCCTTTTTCCTTGGCTTCTTTTGCATACTCTGTAAGGAAAGAGTTTCCAATATTGTAATGTGCTTTTGATTTATCGTCAATATTATTTGTTTTGGAAATAAAACTATTGAAACTTTCTCTTGCACTTTCAAAGTCTCCCGACATATAAGATGCATTTCCACTGTTATAGAATGCAGCTAGATTTTTTTTATCTTCAAAAAGAGACTTTTCATAATTTGAGGAAGATTTATTGAAATCTCCATTTTTGTAAGCCTGATTACCTTCGTTAAGTTTTAGTTTACTCTCTATAGTTTGTCCATGGAATTGTAGAGAAGCTACAATGAAAAATAAGATACCTATATATGTTTTTTTCTCGTATATCATTTAAATAAAACTAATTGATCGTCAATTTTTCCTCTTTTTTCAAAAATTACAAAGTCTAAAAGTAACAACAATATCCCTGGAATTAAAAACCATTGAAATTGGTCATCATAGGTAGAGTACCTATCTTTTTTTAAGGATGTTTTTTCAATTTTATTAATTCTATCTAGGATTTTTCTTAAATCTAGATTTAATCCTTTGGTTTTGGTGTAAGTTCCATTACCTGCTTCTGCAATTTGAATTAAATTTTCTTCATTTAATTTAGTCAAAACTGTTAATTCGTCTTGGTCCTTTTTTATACCAACTTTTCTTCCATTTCTAATAATGGGAATAGGTACTCCTTTTTCAGAACCCATACCAACGGTACATATAACTACTCCATTTTCACTTGCATCTTCAGCTGCTTCTATTGCCATTTCTTCATGGTCTTCACCATCAGATATAATTACAATTGCCTTGTTTGTTTTTCTATCTTCACTGAAAGAACTCATACAAAGTTCAATTGCATTGCCAATATCTGTTCCTTGTGAAGAAATCATATCCGACCCAACGCTTTTGAGAAAAAGCTTAGCAACTTGATAATCTGGTGTTAGAGGAAGTTGTTTGTATGCTTCTCCAGCAAAAACTACAATCCCAACGTGGTCTCCTCTAAGCTCGTTCATCAATTTGCCGATAGCTAATTTTGCAATATCTAGTCTATTGTAATCTGTTACAAGGTCTTCTGCCATCATACTTTTACTAATATCTAATGCCACCATTATATCTATTCCTTTAGATACTACAGTTCTTTCATTTTCACCATATTGAGGATTTGAAGCAGCAATAATTAGTAGTCCAATTGCAATTCTAAAAGTGAAAAATTTTAAAGAAGACCGATTGTTTGAAAAACCATTAAATATCTTACTTAAGGTATTTATTTTTGCAAAATTGCTAATCGCCTTTTTTTTCCAAATTTTGTTTCTTATCCATAAAATATTTAAAATAACAATGATTAATAGCATCCATAAAATATTGGGATGTTCAAATCTAAATTCTGTAACATTCAATGTTAAATACTGGTAAATAGAGAAAGTTGTGATCCAAAAAAGTAACTCTACAATAATTAAACCTATTATAGAACTGGATATCTTAAAATAATATTTTTTCTTATTGATGGTCATGAAATACTTGGCATAAAATATTTGGAAATAAAGAATTCAAGTAATAAAAAAATCAATCCTAATACAATAAAAATATTTGCTTTTTCAGGCAAGTCAATATCGTATTCTATGGTTTTTATTTTTGCTTTCTCCAGTTCATTAATTTCTTTATAGACTTCTTTTAGTTTATTGTTGTCCGTTGCTCTAAAATATTTACCACCCGTTTCTAATGCAATGGTTTTTAGTGTTTTTTCATCTATTTCTACGTCTACCAAATCGTAAATATATTTCCCGGAGAACGGATCTATTGCAACAGGTGTTTTTGCCTTGCCGTTGGTTCCAACTCCAATAGTATAAACTCTAATATTAAATTCTTTAGCTATTTCAGTAGCATTTAATGGATGTATTTTGCCGTGGGTATTAACACCATCTGTAAGTAGAATTATTACTTTACTTGGAGCTTCACTTTCTCTTAGTCTATTAATTGCAGTAGCCAATCCCATTCCAATTGCAGTTCCCTGTTCAACAATACCTTGTTCAGCAGATTCTATGAGATCTATAAGCACATCTCTATCGGATGTTAATGGACACTGAGTATAAGATTCGCCCTCAAAAATAACCAATCCAACTCTGTCGTTTTTTCTATCTTTTACAAATTCTTTGGCCAGATCTTTAGACGCTTCAAATCTGTTTGGGGAGAAATCTTTTGCGAGCATACTTCCTGAGGCATCCATAGAAATAATTATATCAATACCTTCTTTATAAAGTTCAGTTTCTGAATGCGCTTCCATCGCAATTTGTGGTCTAGCCATCGCTATTATCATTAAACTTATTCCAACAAGTTTGGCAAAAAAACTAAAATGTGGAACTAATGGGGTCCACTTATTAGAAATTCCATCAAAGAAATCAATACTTGAAATTTTAAGAGGTTCATTTTTTTTAGAATACATCCAATAATAAACTCCAATAGATACTGGGACAAATAAAAGCAACCACAAAGCCCATGGATCATTAAATTGATATTTTCCCAACCAACTATTCATTTACGGGAGTTTTGTTTGAATCCAAAGATATGAGGTCTAATCTTTGGTTAGTTATAAGTTCTTTTATTAACTCAAGAGAATGAATATTATCTTTTTGTAAAGGATTGAATTTTGCAAATTTCACACCGTCAGAAATCTCGAAAAAACGAGATAATTCAGAAGGATATTTGTTTGGAATTTCAGACCATTTTAAGCTTTCTAATATCTCTCCACTTGTCTTTTCAAAAGTTTGAATAGAATATCTGTACTCTAAAAATTGCCAGAGAACATTAGAAAGTTCACTGTAGTACTTCTTAAAACGACCATTTTCCCAATATTTCTTTTCTTCTATATTTTTTAAAGATTCTAATAAAGTAACTTCCAGTGGAATACTTGGAATAGAAATAGAATTGATTTTCTTTTTGTAAAATTTTTGGTAAAGATATATTCCTGCAGGGATAAAAATCAAAATTATCAATATCCACCAACCATATTTTTTAATAAAATGAATTAGATATTCATACCAAGAAATTGAAACTTCTTTGATTGGTTTTATGTTTTTTATAAATGCTTTTTCATCGATCTGATCCAATTCAATTGTAAATTCTAAAGAATTAGAAAACAATTTATTAGATTTAAAAAAAGCAATACTAGGAGGGAATGTATAGCTTCCGGTATCAAAATTTGCAATGGTAAAATCCTGAGTAAATGATACAAAAAACGCTCCATTATCTTCTTGATAAGAATTTTTTTCTAAAATGCTTTTCCCCCACAATTCCCAATTATTTCCCAATGTGTCTGTGCTACTAGAAAGTTGAAATTCTACACTGTCAATTAATTGACTTGCAGGAAACTTAAATTCTAAGGTGACAGTAGTTGGTTCCCCAATGACTATTTTATTTTTGAATGCTTTAGCCGTGAAATCAATATTTTGAGAGAAAATACCAAGAGGAATAAATAGCAATATATAGGTTAGGTTCTTCAACGTTTTTTAAAAAGATTCATTAATGGTTGAATATATCCCGACTGTATACAAATATTGGCATGGTCCACTTTAGATTTCTTAAAAATTTCTAGAATATTGTGTTCTCTAGATAGAGAATTATTGTAATAGGTTTCTCTAATCCTTTTTTTACTAGTATTGATCCACCTTCTCTTTCCACTTTCTCCATCTTCAAATAGAGTAAGGCCCATATTAGGCAATTCTTTTTCACGTTGGTCAAATATCCTTAGAGCTATTAAGTCGTGTTTTTTTGCTGTTATTTTTAATGCTTTCTCTAAATTTTGTCCAATAAAATCAGAAATTAAAAATGCTATTGCTCTTTTCTTTACTAAATTATTGAAGTGTTGTACAACTTCTCCAATATTAGTAAGATTTGACTTTGGCTTGAATTCAATTAGTTCTCTAATAATTCTTAAAATATGCTTTCTTCCTTTTTTTGGCGGAATGTAAAGTTCAATTTGATCTGAAAATAAAATTGCACCAATCTTATCGTTATTTTGAGTGGCAGAAAATGCCAAAACAGCCCCTATTTCTGCAATAAATTCTCTTTTCAATAATTCATCTGATCCAAAAGATTCAGACCCAGAAATATCTACTATAAGCATTACTGTTAGCTCTCTCTCTTCTTCAAATACTTTGACATAAGGTTCGTTAAATCTTGCAGTTACATTCCAGTCAATGGTTCTTATTTCATCTCCTGGTATGTAGTTTCTTACTTCCGAAAAAGCCATTCCTCTACCTTTGAATGCAGAATGGTATTCTCCAGAAAAAACCTGTTTGGATAAACCTTTGGTCTTGATCTCAATTTTACGTACTTTTTTTAATAATTCGTTAGTTTCCAAAATCTTGAATACTGTTAAGGAACTTCAACTTTGTTAAGAATTGTGGTTATCACATTTTCTGTTGTAATATTTTCAGCTTCAGCTTCATAAGAAAGTCCAATTCTATGTCTAAGGACATCTGCACAAACTGCTCTAACATCTTCGGGGATAACATATCCTCTTTTTTTCAAAAAAGCATAAGCTTTTGCAGCGCTTGCCAGTGAAATACTAGCTCTTGGCGAACCTCCAAAAGAAATAAAGTGTTTTATCTCATCTAACTGATAATATTCAGGCTCTCTAGTAGCATAAACAATATCAATAATATATTTCTCAATTTTTTCATCCATATAAATTTGTTTGACGATATCTCTCGCTTTAATAATTTGTTTTGGATCTACTACTTTATTTGGCGTTGGAAAACCTTCACTAGAAACATTTGCTCTTACAATTAATTTCTCTTCTTCTCTGTTAGGATAGGGAAGAACAACTTTTAACATAAATCTATCAACCTGGGCTTCAGGAAGAGGATAGGTTCCTTCTTGTTCAATTGGATTTTGGGTCGCCATTACTAAAAAGGGTTCTGGGAGTTTATAGGTTTTATCTCCAATAGTAATTTGTCTTTCTTGCATAGCTTCCAACAAAGCACTTTGAACTTTTGCTGGAGCTCTATTAATTTCATCTGCCAAAATGAAATTTGAAAATAATGGACCTTTTTTAGAAATAAATTCTTCCTTTTTCTGGTTGTAAATCATGGTGCCAAGTAAATCTGCAGGAAGTAAATCGGGTGTGAACTGGACTCTTTTAAAATCTACGTCTATTACTTTTGATAAAGTGCTTATAGCTAGTGTTTTTGCAAGTCCAGGAACGCCTTCTAGGAGAATATGACCATTGGAAAGAAGTCCAATAAGAAGACTTTCTACCATATGCTTTTGTCCTATAATTACTTTTCCTATCTCCATATTTAGTAAATCAATAAATCCACTTTCTTTTTCAATAAGGGCATTGATTTTACTAATATCCACGTTATTTACAGTACTATTGTTTTCCTGAATTTCCATATCGGTTACCATTTATTTTACCCAAAAATCAACAATCTTTTAAAAATCAAAAAAATACCACTGTTAATATATGTTAACTAATTTTTTAATATTATTAATGATTAATGGATTTTGAGATTTACATTTGGGGATGGAAAATAATTTAAAACTAATAGATTGCGTAAATTCAGTAGCTGAATTTCATGACTCTTTTGGAATTTCTAATAAATATAGTCCCTTAGCTAAAGTAGATGAAAAAGACTTTAGCCTAAGGTACAGTTTGATGAAAGAAGAAAATGAGGAATATCTTCAAGCTGCAAAACAAGGAGACCTTACAGAAATAGCAGATGCTCTTGGAGACATGTTATATATACTCTGTGGTTCTATTTTAACCCATGGTTTGCAGAACAAAATGGCAGAAGTATTTCAAGAAATTCAAAGAAGTAATATGAGCAAATTAGATAAAAATGGGAAACCAATATTTAGAGAAGATGGAAAGGTTTTGAAATCTGAATTGTACTTCAAACCAAATATTAAGAAAATTTTAGATGCTTAAAATCCGATTTTTTTATCAGGATTAGAAATATCTTTATTGAGCTCTATCATATTAAGACAAGAAACTGCACATTCAGTACCTTTATTTCCATGTTTTCCACCAGATCTATCAATAGATTGTTGTTCATTTTGATCAGTTAGCACACAAAATGTAGCCGGTTTATTATATCTCAATCCAATGCTCATAATTCCATTGGTAGCTCCTTGACACACATAATCAAAATGTTTGGTTTCTCCTTGAATAACACAACCAATACAAATTATTCCATCCACCATATTTTTTTCAAATAAATATTGTGCACCAAGAGGAAGTTCAAACGTTCCTGGGACATATTTAATTATAATATTTTCAGCTGGTATTTTTGAGTTTAGTAAAACACTCTTAGCCCCATTAAGTAATCGATCTGTTATCGTTTGATTCCACTGAGAAACTACAATTCCAATTTTAATTTTTTCAGGATTGGATATAGGAAACTGTTCTTCTTTTGATAAGTTTTTCCCTTCACTAGCCATTATTCACCGTTTGACATATCGAACTTATAGACCGGATTACCTAACTTTAAAGATTCGGCATATTTTTCAGCTCTTACAGCATCTTTAGAACTAGGATAGTTTTTATAAACCATTTCATAAAGCTCAATAGCTTTTGAATAGTTTTCTTCAATTTCTAAGCACAAAGCAGCTCTCATCAGATATAATGGAGTAGTAAGTTCATTTTCTTTTCTTTGGTAAGCCTTTTGATAATAAACAAAAGCATCGCTAACTGCTCCTAGCTGCATGTAAGCATCTCCAATAGCACCTTGGCTAATTGTTCCTAAAAGTTCATCTTGAAAATTTACTTTTTTAAGCTCTATTATCGCATTTTCATATTCCTTATTGTTAAGTAAGGATATCCCTAAGTTGTACTGAGCAATTTTACCTGCATTTTGACCAGAATATTTTTTGGAAATTTGTTTAAATCCTTTGAAAAATCCCAAACTATCTCCATTTATAGCAGATTCCCAATCTTGTTCATCAAATGCTTTTGATTCTGCTTGCCATAGTTTTTCCGTAGCCTCTTCTTCTTTTGGTTCAACAATCATTTGAACGTAAATAAGTTTGTAAGCTAATGCAGCCAATAAAATAGCAAGAACAGCCACAGAATAAAATGTAACTTTCTTTTTATTATTAATATAATACTCGTATCCTTTTTCACCAAGAATTAACTCTATATTGTTTTCTACTACATTTTCTTGAGTTATATTTTCAGAACTTGGTTTATTGTCTACAGACTTTTCTGTAGTTTTATCATCTGTTTTATTTTTATTTTCTGCCATTAGACTTGAAATAAGAAATCTTTCGATTTAATTAATTAGTTTGCAAAAATAGTTTTTTTTATAAGTAATAAACTAATCTTTTATATTGTAATTTTATAAAATGTATTTATCCAATCTTTCTCTTTTAAATTTTAAGAACATTTCTCAAGCAGATTTGGATCTGTCTAATAGAGTTAATTGCTTCCTTGGAGACAATGGTCAAGGAAAGACAAATTTACTAGATGCAATTTATCATTTAAGCTACACCAAAAGTTTTTTTAACTCCATTGATAGCCAAAATGTAATGTTTGATGAATCGCTATATGTTATTCAGGGTGCTGTAAAAAATGAGCAAGAGGAGTATAAACTGTACTGTGGATTAAAAAAAGGTGAAAAAAAGATTTTTAAAAAGAATAAGAAAATTTATAAAAAATTAGCAGATCATATTGGTTTCTTTCCTGTAGTAATGATCACTCCTTACGATATAAATCTAATTTTAGAAGGTAGCGAGACAAGGAGAAGATTCTTTGATGCCTTAATTGCACAGTTTGATAAAAATTATTTATTCGAATTATTGCAATACAACAAACTTCTTAAGCAGAGAAATGCATTTTTAAAAACCAATACCAGTTCAGTTGATTTGCTAGAGGTTTATGACGAACAAATGATTGAAAAAGCACAATCCATACATGAATCTAGAAAAAAATTTATTGACGAATTTATTCCCATATTTAATAAGTTTTATCAGGACATTTCTTCCAATAAAGAAGGAGTGGATTTAGATTACCAGTCTGCTTTACATGAAAATACGATGAAAGAACTTTTTATCCAGAATCGTGCTAAAGATCAATTAGTTGGACATACATCCTCTGGTATTCATAGAGATGATTTCTTGTTTTCAATCAATAGCAATCCATTGAAAAAATTTGGCTCTCAAGGTCAGCAAAAGACTTATTTAATCGCTTTAAAATTGGCCAAGTTTGAGTACATAAAGCTTAAAAAGAATGTAAATCCTGTATTGTTATTGGACGATATTTTTGACAAATTAGACGACCATCGAGTTGGTTATATTCTTAACTTAATAGAAAAAAACAATTTGGGACAAACATTCATAACAGATACCAGTAAAGAAAAAATCCCTCAAATTTTGGCAAATCTTAACATTGAAAGTAATTTATTCTGGATTGAAAATGGTAATTCTTCAAAATTAAATTAGATGAAAAAAAGAAATGCCAACGAAGAGAAATTGTCTAATGTGGTAGATAGTTTTATTAATCAATTTGGACTAAAAAAGCGATTCCAGGAACACGAGATATTACAAGAATTCACTAAAATAATGGGCCCTTTTTTAATGAAAAAAGTAACCAACGCCTATGTCAAAAACCAAAAGCTTTTTTTGAAACTATCAAGCGCTTCTTTTAAACAAGAGCTTGTAATGCAAAAGACCAAGTTACTGGACCAATTAAACAAAGCAATAGGTGAAAATTATTTAAAGGATTTGGTGGTTAATTAACCAAGGCCCACATCTAGCATCATCATTACAATAAAACCTGCTATTAATCCCATTGTAGCCAAGTCTGTATTGCCTCCTTTTTGACTTTCTGGAATTACTTCCTCCACAACTATAAATATCATTGCACCAGCAGCAAAAGCCAATGCATAGGGGAGTATTGGTAAAACTTGTAATACAATAGCTGCACCAATAACTGCAAAAATAGGCTCAACAATTGCGGAAAGCTGCCCCCATTGCCAAGATTTAAATTTACTCAGACCTTGTCGTCTTAACGGCAAGGAAACAGCAAAACCCTCTGGGAAATTTTGAATTCCAATACCTATAGCTAAGGCAATTGCAGAACCAAGGGTGAAAATCTCCACATTTAAAAGCTCTGGAGAGGCAATAGCACCAAAGGCAACTCCTACCGCTAATCCTTCAGGGATATTGTGTAATGCTATTGCTAAAACTAAGAGAATAGTCTTTTGCCATTTTGTATTTACTCCTTCTGCATCAATTTTTTTTTCAAATAAATGCAAATGAGGAATTATTTTATCCAAACCAAATAGAAACAAAGCGCCTAAAAAGAAGCCAATAGTTGGAGCTAACCAAGATGGCATTTCACTTAAACCTAACTCTTTTTGCATTTCAGCATATTCAATGGAAGGAGCTAGTAGAGACCAAAAACTAGCAGCTATCATTACTCCTCCTGTGAAACCCAAAGAAATATCTAAAACTTTTCTATTTGAAGAATTAATAAAAAATACCAATCCCGAACCAATGGCAGTCACAATCCAAGTGAATAAACCAGCTATCAAAGCTTGAATCACAGGATGTTGGTCTATAAACCAAAATTTAATAGTTTCAATCATTAGTTTCTAGTAGTAGGTTTTGACAAATTTTTTCTGAAAAAGTTAATTTTCTCTTATTTATTTCAACAATATAGGTTCCATCAAATTCTAGAATTTCAATCACTTTTATAGAATCTCCAAGTTTAACTTTTTCTTTGTCTAAATAGTTTAAAAGACTTGCTGTACCTTTTTTGACACCTGTAATAATCCCTTTTTGAGAAGCTTTAAGTTCTACAAGAAGTTTCTGATTCATTTTTTCGATTTCTCCATCTTTATTTGGAATAGGGTCTCCATGAGGATCGTATTTTGGATTGCCTAAAAAGTTGTCCAAATTTTCAATTAATTCTTCGGATTTAATATGCTCTAATTGCTCTGCAATAATGTGAACTTGGTCCCAACCAAAACCTAGTTTGTCTACTAAAAAAGTTTCCCAAAGTCTATGTTTCCTTATTATTGTCAAAGCAATTAATTTGCCTTTTTTAGTAAGTGACGTTCCTTTGTATTTTTGATAATTTATAAATTTCTTTTCTGCAAGTTTCTTTAACATGTCGGTAACACTAGATGGTTTCATGTCTAAATAATCTGCAATTGAGTTGGTTGAAACAGAATCAAAGTCCATCTCCAAATGGTAAAGTGCTTTCAAGTAATCTTCTTCGGATTGAGAATTCATTTAAGCTAATTTAAATATTTTTTTTAAATAATTTAAATATTTTTTTAGACTAGACTAAAAATCACATTTATTTAAAGTAAATTTGCTAATATGTTTAGATTTTTTGTTTGTTTTTCATTCATGTTTTTGCTATTTCCATTTTTTTCTCAAACGATTGAGATCAATGGAAAAGTTATTGACAAACAAAAGAAACCAATTCCATTTGCCCATGTCATGAATCTGAGCGATAGTCTATCGGTAGTTTGTGATGTTAAAGGAGATTTTAAAATGACAATTGGCAACCCAGCCACCGTTTTAAAAGCATCTTCTGTTGGTTTTGAGAGTGAAGAGTTAAACTTTTCAATTAATAATTACACATCTCCAATTACAATCATACTTAAACAAAACAACGATATACTTAAAGAAATGGTAATTAGCGGAACACTACAGCTAATTGATAGAAAGGAAAGTCCAATACCCATTGCTGTTTATTCCGCTCAATTTTTGAATGCTGTTCCTTCTCCTAGTTTAGTTCAAGCAACCAATCAAATTTCTGGATTAAGACCACAATTCAATTGTTCTGTTTGTAATACAGGAGATATTCATATAAATGGTATGGAAGGAGCTTATTCTATGATTGTAATTGATGGAATGCCTATTATGGGTGGACTTTCTACAGTTTACGGTTTGCAGGGAATCCCCACAAGTCTTATCGATCAAGTTGAAGTCATTAAAGGTCCTGCTTCAACAGTATATGGTTCCGAAGCAATGGCTGGCTTAATAAATGTGGTAACCAAAAACATAGACTGTGTCCCAAAGTTATCTTTAGATTTTAATATATCTTCTTGGGGAGAATTACAGACATCTATAGTTTACAAACTAATCGACAAAGAAAGATTTAAAGCTTTTTCATCCATAGATATCTTTAATTACAATAACCCAATAGACAACAATGAGGACGGATTTACAGATTTATCTCTAAAAAATAGATATTCAATTTTTAATAAGTTTCAATTCTTTAATAGAAATGGAGACAACCCATTAAATTTTACCTTAAGATATTTAAATGAAGATCGTTGGGGAGGTCAAATGGATTTTACCGAACAAGATCGTGGAAAAAATACAAGTTATGGTGAGTCTATTTTAACAAATAGATTAGAGGCGAGTTCATTTTATCAGTTTTCAGAGCAAAAAAATCTTAAATGGCAAAATTCTTTTAGTTTTCACGATCAAAAGTCTTGGTATGGGTTGGTCGATTATGAGGCAAAACAAATTATTGGTTTTAGTCAGTTAACATGGCATAAATCTTTAGGGAATAAAAATAATTTACTTTCTGGTTTTGCCATGAGATACAATAGTTATAACGATAATACAGCAGCAACTCTAAAAGCAGATAAATGGTGGCTTCCTGGATTTTTTGTTCAAGACAATTTTAAATTTAGTGATAACCAGCAGCTTCTATTTGGATGGAGAACAGACTTTCACTCTAAGCATGGTTTTATAAATTCGCCTAGAATTAACTACCAATTAAATATTACAGAAAATTCCTCATTACGAATTGGTTATGGAGATGGATTTAGAGTGGTCAATGTCTTTACCGAAGATCATGCTGCATTAACAGGTGCGAGAGAAATCATTTTCTTGGAAGAGTTAGAACCTGAGAAGTCTAAGAATTTAAATATTAATTTAAGTAATTCTTGGAATACAGATAATTTACAAATCACTTTAGAATCCTCAGTTTTTGAATCTAGATTTTCTAATAAAATAATTCCCGATTTCTTAACAAACGACAATCAAATTATTTATTCCAACTTATCTGGTTATGCTATAGCAAGAGGAATATCTTCAGAAATATTCTTAAAAATGTATAAGATTCCTTTGAAATTATCTATAAATGGAACATTGTTAGATGTATCCAATTTTAAAGAAAATTCTGTTGGAGAAATGGTCAAAAGTCAACAGCTTTTAGCAGAAAAATACAGTATTAAATGGTCTGCAAATTTTTGGTTTGAAAAATTAGATTTAGATATGGTTTACTCTTCCACTAATTATGGGCCAATAAGATTGCCAATTTTAGAAAATGATTTTAGACCAGAATATTCTCTTCCATATACTATTCATAATCTCAAAGTTTCTAAAAACTATAATAATGGCTGGACTACCTTTCTAAGTTTAAGAAACTTCACCAACTTCACTCCTCCGAAATACTCTATTTTGAGAGCAAATGATCCTTTTGATCAAAATGTTAATGATCCAATAAATAATCCTGAAGGTTATACTTTCGACGCTTCATATATGTACGCCTCTTTTCAAGGAATTAATTTTGTTTTTGGAGTAAGTTTTGTCTTTTAGATATTTTCTAGAAACAATACAAATTTTCTTCAATTAGCTTTTTAGCGATACTTCTTCTATGTTCCTTTAAATTATCCGGTTTTACTTTAGTAAATCTTTTTAATCCTAATAATAGTATTTTCTGTTCGTCACCTTCTGAAAGTGCATAGATAGCTTCTTTTCCATTTTTTTGAAATTTATCTATAGTACTGTGAAGAAAATTAATACACATAGATATTCTTTCTTGGTTTTTAATAGGTCCTTCTCTTGAGGTCAGTTTCTCTGTTTTTAAAAGTGCAGATTCTAACATATAAGTGTCTATAATCATATCGGAAATATTCATCATCAGTTCCTGTTCCTCTCCAATTTTAATTCCTAATTTTTCAGATGCTGTCCCCGATACCATGAGAATAATCTTTTTTAAATTTTTCAAAACAACTTTAAATTCACTAAAAATTTCGTTAGAAGGTTCTTCAAAAGAAGGAATACTCATTAATTCTTTTGCTACATTTTTTGCTGGTCCAAAAAAATCAATTTCACCAGTAACTGCTTTTTTTAATACCATTTTAACAATTAATAATCTGTTAATTTCATTGGTTCCCTCATAAATTCTTGAAATTCTAGCATCTCTATAGCATGCCTCTACTTCAGATTCTGCAGAAAAACCCATTCCACCATATACTTGAACAGCTTCATCTGAGGTGAATTGAACTACTTCTGATGAAAAAACTTTTAGAATAGCACATTCTATAGCATATTCTTCTACCCCTTGAAGCTTTGCATCTTGAAGTGCTAGTCCTTCAGATTCTAATCTTTTTATGTTGTCTTCAATGTTTTGACCACAACGGTAATTTCCTGCATCTGCAACATAAGTTTTGGTAGCCATTTCAGCAAGTTTGAATTGAATTGCACCAAAGGAAGAAATGGGGGTTTTAAATTGTTTTCGTTCATTGGCATAACCAACGGCATAGTTAATTATTTTTTTAGATGCGCCAGTAACTGCAATTCCTAATTTTATTCTTCCTACGTTTAATGAATTCATAGCAATTTTAAATCCTTCTCCTCTTTTTCCCAACATTGCCGATTTTGGTACTTTAACTTTATTATAGAATACTTGTCTAGTAGAAGAAGATCTAATACCTAGTTTTGCCTCTTCTGGATTTAATGTTAATCCTTCTACCTTGTCTTTTTCAAACACAAAGCCAGTAATATTTTTGTCATCTTCTATTCTTGCAAATACTATAAATACGTGGGCAAATCCAGCATTGGAAATCCATATTTTTTGACCAGTTATTTCATAATGTTCACCATCTGAAGTTAAGATAGCTTTTGTCTTCCCAGAGTTTGCGTCTGACCCTGCATCTGGCTCTGTAAGGTTATAACAAGAAATCCATTCTCCAGATGATATTTTTGGCAAATAGTAGTTCTTTTGTTCTTCGGTTCCATAAAGTAGAATAGGAAGTGTTCCAATCCCGGTGTGGGCTCCAAAAGCAGTAGCCAAAGATCCAGTTAAACTAGATATTTCTTCACAAATTAGCATTCCCGTATTGAATCCCATTCCAAGACCGTGGTATTTTTCAGGAATACTTACCGCTAATAGACCCAATTGACCAGCTTTTCGCATCAAACTTTCTACTAGTGCATAATCTTTTTCTTCAAAACGCATTATGTTTGGCTTAATTTCAATTTTTGAAAATTCTTCTGTTGCGTTCAACATCATCATTTGTTCTTCGCCAAACTCTTCTCTTATAAAAACATCATTTGCATTAGTTTCTTTAACTAAGAATTCGCCTCCTTTAAGAACTACTGTCTTTTCTATTTCTTTTATTTCCATTTCTATATATTTAGTTTAAAAGTTCAAATATTCCACAAGCACCTTGACCTGTCCCTACACACATGGTAACTGCTCCAATTTTTTGTTTTCTTAACCTCATTTCATTTATCAATTGAACACTTAGTTTTGCACCAGTACATCCAAGAGGATGTCCCAAAGCAATTGCTCCCCCATTTACATTAACTATTTCAGGATTGAGTTCTAATTCTTTAACAATAGCTACTGACTGAGAAGCAAATGCTTCATTAAGTTCTATTTGCTCAAGATCTCCTAGTTTCATTCCTGCGTGCTTTAATGCTTCTGGAATTGCGTACAATGGACCAACGCCCATTATTTCTGGAGCTAGTCCAATAACCTTATAGCTAATTAGTCTAGCGATAGGTTCAATATTCATCTCTTTAACCATTTCTTCAGACATTACCATTACAAATGCGGCTCCATCCGATGTTTGGGAAGAATTTCCTGCTGTTACAGTTCCTCCATTCTTAAAAACTGGCCTTAATTTTTTGAGGGATTCCATATTTGAGTTTTTTCTTGGTCCTTCATCCACCTTAGCAAAGTATTTTTTTTCTTGTCTCTTTTCTTCTTCATCCAAAAAAATATGATTGATTTCTATGGGAGCTATCTGGCTTTCAAATCGACCATTTTCAATAGCAGATATTGCTTTTAAATGAGACTGCAATGCAAATTCGTCTTGAGATTCTCTACTAATCTTAAACCTTTTTGCTACTTCTTCTGCTGTAAGTCCCATTCCCCAATACCATTCTGGATTCTCTTTACTTACCTTATGGTGGGGAACAATTCTCCATCCTCCAAAAGGAATGGGAGACATACACTCTACGCCTCCAGCTATAATACAATGTGCGGCACCAGATTCAATTTGATACTTTGCAAGCGCTATGCTCTGAAGTCCAGAAGAACAATATCTATTGATAGTCATTCCAGGAACTTTATCTGTACTTAAACCCATAAGTGAAATCATTCTGGCTAAGTTCAGGCCTTGTTCCGCTTCTGGAGTTGCATTTCCAACTATTATGTCGTCTATTCTACTTTTATCTAGTTCTGGAAAATCTTTTAATAAATGTTGGACAACTTGTTTACCCATTTCATCTGGTCTAGTAAATCTAAACACTCCTTTACCAGATTTTCCAACGGCCGATCTATATCCACCTACTATATATGCTGTTTTCATAACTTATTATTATTAATTTCTTAAAATTTTACCTGTTTGTAACAAGCTTTGTATTCTTTCCAGAGTCTTTTTCTCAGAACATAATTCTAAGAATGCTCTTCTCTCTATATCCAGTAAGTATTTTTCTGATACTTCGGTAAGTTGAGATAAATCTCCACCTGCTAGCACATAGCCCAATTTTTCTGAAATAACTTGATCGTGCTTCGACATGTAGTTGCCAGACTTCATAGAATTTGCACCAGCATAAACTATTCCTAGTCCTTCTTGACCTAGAACTGTAATGTCTTTACGCATATTTTTTTGGACGTATCCTTTTTCGTGAAGTTTCAAACACATTTCCTTGGCATATGCTATTTGATTTTTTCTAGAAATTATTATCTCATCTATTCCTTTTCTCAAAAAACCCAATTCTATGGCTTCTGAAGCTGAGCTAGAAACTTTGGCTTGTCCAATGGTTAAAAAGTTATCTCTAAACCTATTAATTCTCATATCTCCATGTTTTAAGCCGTCTGAGAATCTAAGGGCCATTTCTTTGGTTCCTCCACCGCCAGGAATAAGCCCAACCCCAAATTCAACCAATCCCATATAAGTTTCTGCATGGGCAATAACTTTATCGGCATGCAGACATATTTCACAACCACCACCTAGAGTCATTCCGTGTGGAGCAGCAACAACTGGAATGGAGGAGTACCTAAGTCTCATAGTTGTATTTTGAAATTCTCTTACAGCCATATCAAGTTCTTCATATTCCTGCTCAGCAGCTAGCATAAATAGAATACCAACATTGGCTCCAGCAGAGAAATTAGCGCCTTCATTTGCAATAACAATTCCCTTGTATTTTCCAGCTTCAGCCAAATCAATAGCATGATTCAGTGCCTGTAATATTTCACTACCAATGGTATTCATTTTAGAATGAAAAGAAACATTGATAATTCCATCTCCAATATCTAATATAGAGGCTTCTTTATTACCCCATACTAAAGAGCTTTTATCCAAACTTTTGATAGATATTATGTTCTCTAATCCAGGAATGATTGTTGGTTGCTCAGTTTTAATATCATAGCAGTATTTAACGCCTTGTTTTAAATCATAAAACTTAAAGTCCATATTTCCTCCAATATTTTCTATCCAATTAGGTGTTTTAAGACCAAGCTTTTTAATTATATCTAATCCTTCCATAAAACCAACGGCATCCCACATTTCAAAAGGTCCCATTTCCCAACCAAAACCAGCTTTCATGGCTTCGTCTAATAAAAATATATCCTCAGATATTTCAGGAATTCTACAAGCAGAGTAACTAAATAGCCCCGCAAATATTTTTCTGTAAAACTCACCAGCCCTATCATTTCCATTAAAAAGAACTTTCATTCTGTCTGTTAAATTTTCTATTTTTTTGGCTTTGGAAATAGTTTCAAATTTTGACTTTGGTTTCTTTGAATATTCCAGGGTAGAAAGATCAAGTTCTAGAATATTTCTTTTTCCATTTTTGTCCTTAGATTTTTTATAAAAGCCTTGTCCAGATTTGCTGCCAAGCCAATTATTTTCTTTCATCTTTTCAACAAAGTCTGGAATCTCAAAGACATTGTTTCTTTCGTCTTTTGGACAATTTATTTTTAGTCCATTTGCAACGTGAACCAACGTATCCAAACCTACCACATCACAGGTTCTAAAAGTAGCCGACTTTGCACGCCCCATAATAGGTCCTGTTAGTAAATCTACTTCGCCTAGAGTTAGATTCATTTCTTTCACCGTATGGAAAAGTTCCTGAATGGCAAATACGCCAATTCTATTGGCTATAAAACCTGGGGTGTCTTTGCATAAAACAGAACTTTTACCCAATATTTTTTCACCAAAATCTATCATGAAGTCTATGGTATCTTTATTGGTGTGCTTGGTAGGTATTATTTCTAGCAATCGCAAGTATCTAGCAGGATTGAAAAAATGACTTCCAAAAAAATGATTTTTAAAATCCTCCGATCTGTTTTCTAGCATGGAATTAATTGGAATTCCAGACGTATTACTTGACACTAAAGTCCCTTCTTTTCGGAACTGATCTACTTTTTCAAAAATGATTTTTTTTACATCTAATCTTTCCACTACTACTTCTATTATCCAGTCGTAATCTTTTATTTTTTCAAAATCATCTGTAAAATTACCAGTCGTAATATTTTTTAATTTTGATTTTGTAAAAAGGGGAGAAGGTTTGGATTTTACAGAGTTTAGTAATGACAAATCCACCAAGCTATTTCTATCTTTTTTATTTTTTTCAGAAAGTTTATCTTCTGGCACCATATCCAATAAGAGAACTTCCATATCTGCATTGGCAAGATGGCAAGCTATCCCCGAACCCATAATTCCAGAACCTAATACAGCTACTTTTTTTATGTTTTTAATCATTTTTAAAATATTTTATTGTTGTCTATAAGTTGGTTGATTTCACCTAGAACTTTAAAACATGTTTTTAATTCACTGTTGTTGATTTTTTCTTGAATGGTCTTATTGAATTTTATAACAGAACTTTTTGAAAGGTTTCTCATTTTTTTTCCAGTTTCTGTAAGGTGAATCTTTACCATTCTCTTATCGCTATTATCCATTCTCTTTTCTATCCAGCCTTTTTCTTCTAGAGATTTTATCATTCTAGTTAAGCTCCTTGGTTCCATTCCCATTTTTGGACCTAGCTTCATAGATGGTGTCCCATTTTTATCAATATTTAATAAAGTATATCCTATTGCCATAGTTCCACCATACTCGTTTGCTTGTGTATTATACATTCTAGATATATTGTACCAAGACCATCTTATATGGAAATCTGCAGTATCAGTTGGTTTCATCTATTAAATATAATAAAATTTAGTATGCATGCATACTATTACTCTAAATTTTTTTAATTATTCTGAATAATTTTCCCAGTCATTTTAAGTAGGGTAGCATTAGACTCAAGTAAGTCATAACTTGCTTGGTACAAAGCAACACCTGCAGATAAATAAGCCATTTGTATATCTCTAAAATTAAATGAATTTATCAATCCACTTTCTACTTTTAGTTTTGCTATATCCATATTGTCTTTTGAAACAAAAAATGCCTTTTTAGTTAGTTCAAATATTTGAAGTCTTGTTAAATAAAGTTCATATACATTGGTTAATTCAAAATTAAGCTGATCTATCATCTGAGATGTTCTTAGTTGGTCTACTTCGTTTTGTAATTCTAAAGCCTTAATTCCTCTCCTTACTTTTCCTCCATCGTAGAGTTTGAAATTCAGAGTAAAATTCCCATAATAATTTAAGTTTTTACTTTGCGCATTTGAAATAGGTGAGTTAACATCGTTGGTATTTAAAACTCCTACGCTTGAATTCAATCCAGAATTAAAACTTATCACAGGGAAAAATTGAGATTTTGCGAGGGAAATATCCTGCTGAGTTAATGCTATGTTTATATATTGATTTTTTATGTTGGTATTGTTAGAAAGCATTTCTTTTTTTAGAGTGCTTAAGTCTTTTATATTTAAATCAGGTTTAATCTCAGAAGTTAAAACCCACTCTTTATCTACTTCTTCACCCATTATTAAGTTCAAGTTTCTTACAGCGTTTCTTTGTGCTAAATTTTGAAGAATTTTGTTAGAACTGTCTGTGTATAAATTTCCTTCAAATTGTAATAAATCAAACTT
>Ga0206677_10000627_pt1 | contig 33518 bp, 20 predicted proteins | sample M130m12015metaG_FD_155475 | JGI IMG/M metagenome (GOLD analysis project Ga0206677, IMG submission 155475) | Ammonia-oxidizing marine archaeal communities from Monterey Bay, California, United States - M1 30m 12015 | ecosystem: Environmental > Aquatic > Marine > Intertidal zone | place: USA...
AAAATTTCATATAGGTATTATGCCAAGCTGGGTTTTGATGAAGTAAATGATAAAAGAAATTCAAAAAAAAACTTTTTTAATTCAAAAACATGAAAAAAATAATTTTGATCCCCATAATTTTAATAGCAATAATAGGCTGTAATCAGCCTCAGGACAAAGTAGAATCTTCACCAAACTTCATATTTATTTTGGCCGATGATTTAGGCTATGGAGAGATTGGTGTTCAAGGGCAAAAATGGATTGAAACTCCAAATATTGACCAATTGGCCCAAGAGGGAATGATCCTAACAGACCATTACAGCGGAGCTCCCGTTTGTGCTCCTGCTCGGGCAGTTTTGATGACAGGCTTGCATGCGGGAAACAATCCAGTTAGAGGTAATAGTGAGTGGAGAGAGCGTGGTGAAGTTTGGAGCTTTAAAGCAATGTTTGAAAATTCAAATTTAGAGGGACAACGACCCATGCCAGATTCCATTGTTACCATAGCCACAGTCTTGCAATCCCAAGGCTACAAAACAGGAATAGTCGGTAAATGGGGACTCGGAGCACCCAATACTTCAAGTATTCCTAACAAAAAAGGATTTGATTTTTTCTATGGTTATAATTGCCAGCGACAAGCCCATAACCTTTATCCTTCACACTTGTGGAGAAATGAGGATAGGCATATACTAAACAATACCATTGTTGATAAGGGAAAACTTCCAAAGGGATTGGATCCCAACGATGATAAAAGCTATGCCCTTTACAATCAAAATGATTTTGCTCCCACTTTGATGCTTAAAGAAGCCCTACAGTTTTTGGAGCGTAACAGGGATCAAAAGTTTTTCCTTTACTATGCCAGTCCTTTACCCCATTTGCCACTTCAGGCCCCCAAAAAATGGGTGAATTATTACCGACAAAAATTAGGACCTGAAACGCCTTACCTTGGAGATTCTGGTTATTATCCTAACCGAACTCCGAGAGCTACTTACGCTGCGATGATTTCTTATCTGGACGAGCAAGTAGGGGAGATCGTTACCTACCTGAAAGAAACCAATCAGTATGACAATACCATGATTGTTTTTTCCAGCGATAATGGCCCCACGCTTAAAGATGAACAGGCGGATATTCAATTTTTTAACAGCACAGGTATTTTTGTCAACTCCAAAAAGACAGTCAAAGGAAATGTCAATGAAGGTGGGATCAGAGTCCCTACCATTGCCACTTGGCCAGCAAAAATAAAGGCGGGAACCCAGTCCGATCATCCCAGTGTGTTTTACGATTACTTTGCGACTGTCTGTGACATTTTAAATGTTACTCCCCCTTATCCTATAGATGGTATTAGTTACTACCCGACATTGGTAGAAAAGCCACAGAATAATCACGATTATTTGTATTGGGAATTCCCCTCCTATGGAGGTCAGCAAGCCATCCGAGTGGGATCGTGGAAGGGTTTTAAAAAAGATTTATTCAAAGGCGATGCTCCGCTACAGCTCTATGATCTTTCTAAAGATCCTAAAGAGCTTAATGACTTGGCGGCAGCGCATCCAGAAATTGTCAAAAAGATGGAAAAATTCCTCAAAGAAGCACATACCACCGCTACCTTGGAGAAGTTTAGAATTCCTGTTTTGGATCAATAATATCCTTGGATCAACACTTTAACCGATTATTGTTCAAAGTCTGAGGGATTAACCCAGTGGGTTTCGATTTTTTCCCCGCCCCTATAGCGACTGTAGAAATTTCTTACATTTTCTCCCGAGTAAGGGTATTGGTCAAAGACATTTCCATTGCCCAAAACCCTCGGGTCTCCCTGATGGGTTAAATCATCTATTAATTGATTTTTCAACTTCTCTTTTATTGAAGAATAACTTTCATCCAATGCCAAATTCTTGAGGCATTCGGGGTCTGTCTCCAGATCATATAACTCTTGTTGGGGTCTTTTGCCAAAAGCGAGATTCCAATAGGTAGAATCCAAGCCTTTACGCCTTAGATTTAAGATTTCTGTTTTGGTAGGACTACCATCGGTATTGAGATATCCTGTCTCTGGATTTCCAGCCGGCCATCGCTGGGGTTTGAAATTTTGACTGTAAAAATATTTTCCAGCAACAATTCCCCTAACCGGATAGCCTTCATCGTTTTCTCTGCCTACATCGTGACGTTCTTTACCAATAATCATATATTCCCTTGGATTTTTATTTGGGAGATCATCAAAAGTATTGCGCCAACTTTTTCCTGAAAAAGCTGCCATATTGTGTTCTTTCTCTCCGATGCCCGCCAAATCCAAAAAGGTGGGAGCAAAGTCCGAAAAACTAAAATAATCGTTGATGATTCTTCCCGGTTTTTTAATCCCTTTACCCCATCTAATGGCCAAAGGCAATCGGTTGTCAAAAGGATATACCTGACCTTTGATCCTTGGAAAGGGCATTCCATTGTCGGAGGTAACAACAATGATGGTGTTGTTCAATAATTTTCTTTTTTCCAATTCAGCAATAATCTTAACCAAATGTTGGTCAAAATACTCTACCTCAAAAGCATAGTCGAGCATATCGGTCCGAACATTGTCAGAATCGGGCCAAAAAGCAGGAACTTTTTTTATCTGCTCCAACTCTTTATTGCCTTTATTGACTCCCACCTGATATTCATAGGACCTATGAGGTTCATGGCCTCCAACCCAAAAGAAAAAAGCTTGATCTTCCTTTTTTTTATTTAGAAAAAACTTAAAATTTTCGAAGTAATCCACATTGCTAATAAAATCAGCAGGAGGATCCAATTTTATATCTCGATACATGGGGCCGATCAGGTCTCTTTTTTTTCCTCCCTTGGTGGCTTTACCAGGAGCCCATCCTTTTCCTGTAAAACCAGTTTTGTATCCGTTGTCTTTGAGCACTTCGGGAAAGGTGATGAACTTTTCGGGAAAATGGGGTACGTGATTCGTAGCCTCTTCCAATAGCCAACTGTTTCTTCCAGTCAAAATAGAAGACCTAGAAGGGGAGCATTTGGCATTGGTTGTATATGCCTGATTAAAAAGCAAACCCTCTTGAGCCACACGATCAAAACCTGGAGTATTGACCCAAGTGGTGCCATAGCTGCTTGTGTGTGGGAAGGACTGATCGTCAGAAATTATAAATAGTATGTTAGGACGTGTTTCACCGATGGTATTACAAGCAGAGAAAATAATCGTTATCCAAATAAATACTAAAGTTGATTTTTGCATTTTGAAAATTCCTTTAAAAAGGTTGAAATGTGTTTTTGGTTTATTTTATCAATTTAATGATTTAAAAAACTTTATAAAAATAGATTAACTGTTTTACTTATTTTAGACTACAATAATGATTCACATGAAAAAAAATAATGTAACAAAATCACTGATATCGGTTTTTTTGATAATGATTCTCTTTTTCAACTGTAATCTCAGTAAACAGAATTTAAAAACCCCTAATATCATATTGATCAACATAGACGATATGGGGTGGAATGATGTAAGTTTTATGGGGAGTGAGTATTACCAAACTCCAAATATTGATGCCTTGGCAGCCCAAGGAGTGATCTTTACCCAAGGCTATGCTGCTTCGGCCAACTGTGCCCCAAGTAGGGCTTCCATAGTCTCTGGTCAATGGACAACTCGCCATCAAATCTATACCGTTGGCAATTCCGATCGTGGAAAGGCAAAAGATCGAAAATTGATCCCCATCCAAAACACTACTATTTTAGATCAAAAAATCACTACCATTTCCCAAAAACTAAAAGAAAACGGATATACCAACTGTCATGCTGGAAAATGGCATCTCAGTAAAGATCCTTCAGACTATGGTTTTGATATCAATATTGGAGGGGATCACCGTGGGGCACCCGGAAGTTATTATCCTCCTTATGGAAGGGAAAATATACGGGTTAATATCGAAGCAGGTAAAAGTGAATATCTTACCGATTTGATCATGGAAAAAACCTTATTTTTTTTGGATCAAACGAAAGGCCCTTTCTTTCTACATTATACTCCTTATGCCGTTCATACCCCTATACATCCAGTGGATTCTCTTTTGTACAAATATGAAAACAAGCCTGCTTATAAAGGTCAAAAGAATCCAAAATATGCTACCATGGTTGACAATCTCGATCGGAATATAGGGCTATTAGTAAACAAGCTTAAAGAACGTAATTTATTTGAAGATAGTTTTATAATTTTCACCTCCGACAATGGGGGTTATTATGGAAAAATTACCATGCAAAAACCCCTAAGGGCGGGAAAAGGAAGTTATTATGAGGGAGGAATCAGAGTCCCTTTTTTCTTTTTGTGGAAGAACAATATCGATGCCAAAATTAATACCCAAAACCCTATTTCTCACCTCGATATTTTCCCTACTCTAATGGATCTTTTGGGAGATCGTAGTATGGAGCAGTCATTGGACGGTGTCTCCCTTTTACCTTTTTTGATGGGTGATAAAATCATGGAAGAACGTTCCTTTTTCTGGCATTTCCCCATCTATCTTCAAGGGTATGACATCAAAAACAATGAAAATAGAGATTCACTTTTTAGGACTCGCCCCGGTTCTGTTATTAGAAAAGGAGAGTGGAAGTTGCATTACTATTTTGAGGATCATGAAGTAGAGTTGTACAATCTAAAAGAGGATATAGGAGAAAGAAACAACCTTGCCGAAATCCAGACGGATAAGAGAAAGGAATTGATTGAAGATTTAAAAAACTGGTGGGATCAAACCAATGCTCCCATTCCCACAGTTTTAAATCCAGGGTATGTGACGCCGAACAATTGAATTTATATTTTAAACCCGTATTTTGCGTTTAGTTTTAAAGTATTCAAAAAAGAATTATTCATGTTCGATTATCACCAAGCTTCCATAGCTTTATTCCAGCAGATTGTTGATACCAATAAAAAAACCATCCCTAAAGCCGTTGAATGGATGGCCAAAACCATCATTGAAGACCGTATCATCCATACTTTTGGTACTGGACATTCCCACATGATTGGTTTGGAACTTTTTATTCGTGCGGGAGGACTGGCCAATGTCAATTCCTTTTTGGATTCCATTGTAATGACCTCTGAAGGAGCGCGTCGAAGTGCAGAAATTGAGCGGATCAGTGGAGTTTCCAATGTTTTATGGGACCAACACCAAATTGAAAAGGAGGATCTTTTTATCGTCATTTCCAATTCAGGCAGAAACGCCATGCCCATCGAAATGGCCGAAAGAGCCAAAGCCAATGGAAATAAAGTCATCGCCATTACCTCTGTTGAACAATCCAAGAAGTATCCTGTCCGCATAAAGGGACAAAAGAAACTCTATGAAATTGCTGATTGGGTAATCGATAATTGTGTTCCTCCTGGAGATGGAATGCTAGAAATAGGAGGGGAGCTCACTGGAGCCGCCTCTACAATAGCAGGATGTTTTATTGTTAATTTGATTGCTACGGAGGCCATGAAAAGGGCCAGTGATCAAGGAGTGAAATTACCCGTATATTACAGTCAGAATATTGACGGTTTTGACAACGAAGCATTATATGATCGTTACCAAGATAGAATCAAGCACCTTTAGCAGACGTTAAAACTTAAACTTCAAAAAGATTTCACTTCCGCTTTTTTGCACCTCTACATCATTGGATGCCCCCCTAAAATCATAGGCATAGGCCAATGAAAAGCCAAACTTGGTTTTGAGGATCGCCATCACATTGATGTATTGAGTGCTTTTGTATCCCCCACCAACTTCAAAAACCCCTTTGTAGTCATAGGTTCCTCCAAAGTGAACTGTATTACCAATACCCGGTATAATCTTAGAGCTGATAAAAGGATTGATAGAAGAATCCACTCCTCCCATATTGATTTTATATCCCGCAAGTAAATAGGTAGCGGGTTTCTCATCTCCGATAAAAGATTCATTGTCGGTATACTTGATGGGATTCAAAAAATTGGGGATCGAAAATGAAATATAAAACTTTTGTGCTTTGTAGAGTCCTCCAAAACCAAATACAGGGTAGGTCTCCTTAGTAATGTCAGGAATGGAGGGATTGGGTGCATTGGTCAAACGCTGTATGGCCTCCACATCGGTGAATTTGGTATGAGCTCCTGCCTTGATCCCCAATGATAAGGATTTCCCTCCCCCCAGTGGTAGTTGGTAACTGGCATCGATAGAGTAAAGCGTTCTTTCATCTATAAACACATTGTTATTGATGATAGAAACTCCAAAGGCCAAATTCTTCTTGGGATTGCCACTAAAATAAAAATAATTCATCTTAGGCGCACCGCTTACCCCTTGCCAAGTGGAACGGGTGGTGAAAGACAAGACCCTACCCTCTGATCCAGCATAGGCAGGATTAAAGGCGTTCATGTTAAACCGCTCCATCAATAAATTTTCATTGACTTGAGCATGAGATTTTACCATAAATATAGTTACCAATAAAAAGGATAATAAATAAAATTTTTTCATTTGTGATCTAATTAAAAATGTACATCCATCCCTCTTCAATCTTAGTATCGTCTCCGCGGTCTATTCGGTAGAAATAAGCTCCTGAAGGTACTGGATTTCCATTCTTATCGGTTCCATTCCAGTCGTTTTGATAATTCCAAGATTCATAGACTACGATCCAAGCTGTAGAATAAATTTTCACATTGGCAGTAGGGTATTTGTCAATATTCACAATTTTCCATTGGGCTTCTTCCCCTTGTTGGTTTGGGGTTAACAAACCTGAGACGAACAAAGGAATAACTTCCTGTCCATTTTCATCCGTTACGAAATCTTCTGGATAGCCGTCGTTGTTGTCATCCAAGTCTTCATTATCCCCAATACCATCACCATCGGTATCTTTGCTTTCATTTGGATTGGTTGGGAAATCGTCAAAAGCATCAATAATCCCATCGTTGTCAGCATCAATGTCTCTGTTGTCTCCAATACCGTCTCCGTCTACATCACTACATTCGTCGCCATTGAAAGGGAAAATATCTTCTTCATCCAAGCATCCATCGTTGTCATCATCCTCATCTATACAATCTGGAATGAAGTCCTTATCGTAATCATCGGGTCTTTTGTAGGCCTTTAGCGGATCACTTTCACATTGAATCTCATCTAAATCGAAATAATTATCACCATCGTCATCTTCATCAGCATTGTTTCCTATTCCATCTTTATCGGTGTCAAGGTATTCCGATTCATCGAGCGGGAAGGCATCTTTACGGTCTACTACACCATCATTATCGTCATCTTCATCGGAATTATTCCCTATGCCATCATTATCGGTATCCAACCATTCTTTTGGATTAAAAGGAAAGGCATCGTCAACATCAAGGTACTCGTCATTGTCATCGTCTAGATCTGCATTGTCTCCAGTACCATCTTTGTCATTATCAGACCATTCAGTCTTATCAAGAGGAAAAAGATCGTTATCATTTTCGTATCCATCACCATCTATATCCTCATCGCAAACATCTCCTTTTTGATTACCGTCTAAATCTGCTTGTTCAGGATTGTATACAGAGGGACAGTTATCCTTATTGTTTAGTACTCCATCACCGTCTTTATCGTCATCACAGGCATCTCCTAAACCGTCCTTATCAATATCAGATTGATTATCATTTGGAGTGGTAGGACAATTATCATTTGAATCGTCGATGCCATCTTGATCAGCATCTTCTTCTTGAACTGCATCTGTCATTGTGTATGAGGTTCGCTCGTAGGAAAAACCTCCGCCATTACTCCTACCTGTCCAAGATAAAAACTTCAATTTGAAATAAATATCATCTACATGAGAATATAGAAAGAATGTTGGATTTTTTGTAGATTGGGTGTTCCATACAGGATCTAAATAATCTCCTTGATCCCACCATAACTCTCTAATAGATTTTTGAAATCCAGAAACTATCCAATCTTCACTATCTACTTTTGGATCTATTATAGACATATGAGGCATGTTATTAATTCTAGATGAGACCCAATCTTTATTAAAAAATATTTGACTGATGTTTAATGGATGATTGTTATAGACGGGGAACAAACCTACTCCACGAGGAGACATACTTCCATCATCATATGAATACCAACTTGCGTGCTCATCTTCAAGGGCACTATTGTAAAGCCCACCGTCTTCATCTCTAAATAATATTGTATTAGGTCCTATAATATCAGAGGTTGATTCATAATCTCTCTTAGTGAAAGTAATTGTCTCGCCTGGAACCCCTATTGTGCATCCAGAGGCGTTGACAATATGACCAGCAGGTGTATTGATACAGCCGTCTTTGTGATCTGGTACACCGTCGTTATCGGTATCCTGATCTGCTTCTTGTTGTGTGGTTCTTACATAAGCATATCCTCCACCGCCATCACTATAACCTTGCCATCCCATTACTTTGATGAAAAATACAACTTCAGTATCTGTATTTTTGATGGCAACATATGTACCTACATATTGAGCACTTCTAAGTGCATCTTTGTCAAAAAGTTCATCATACCAAACAAACTCATCCAGAATTTCTTGATCTGAATAATTGTTGGGGTGATTAAATCCGAGGACTGCAGTTCGATAATTGCTGTCATTTTCAGTTAAATAAAAACCACCATCATCATCTCTTGTCAAAATATTAGGTTCACCCTCGACCATTTCAATAACGTCATTGGGTGGATTACTAAAGTTGTTTTTTCTAAAATATTTCCACCCTCCTCTGAGTATAGATCCATCAGAAATAATACAACCATCTGCACCTATTTGTCCATTACCACTGTTCGGGCAACTATCGCTATTGTCTCCAAGACCATCTCCATCAGAGTCCCTGGTCTCATTGGCATCCAATGGAAGATCATCATTCTCATCAACTACACCATCGTTGTCGTCATCATTGTCACATTCATTACCTATCCCGTCTCCATCAGTATCTAGTTGATTAAAATTATCCTCATCAATACAGTTGTCACTATTGTCTCCAACACCATCTCCATCAGAGTCTATGGTCTCATTGGCATCCAATGGAAGATCATCATCATCATCATCAACACCATCGTTGTCGTCATCATCGTCACATTCATTACCTATCCCATCTCCATCAGTATCTAGTTGATTAAAATTATCTTCATCAATACAGTTGTCACTATTGTCTCCAACACCATCTCCATCAGAGTCAATTGTCTCATTGGCATCTAATGGAAGATCATCATCCTCATCAGCTACACCATCGTTATCGTCATCATCGTCACATTCGTTACCAATACCATCTCCATCAGTATCTAATTGATCCTCATTAGCTGTATTGATACAATTGTCATTAATGTTAGCTATTTCATCTTCATCATTGTCTGGAAGAATCAAATTAACTTGTTCAGAAAGTGCGTTATAGTGCCGGTTGTTTTCTCCATCCACTATTGGATTATTAAAATTAACTGTGAGTAATTCGTTACTATCTAAATCAGTAGAGAAATTAAGATCTAATATTAGTTTGTTTGTAGAGGAAGTCGAGAGTGTAATTGGATTTGAAGAATCTAATTGTCCGGTTCCACCAGAAATTGAAATAGAAATATCAGAGGCTTGTAGGGGAGTAGTTCCCGAATTCAAATCATTGTATAGATCATTTGACGTAAGAAAAGTAATAACTAATTGATTTAAAATATCATTATTTTTATGTTCAATGGATGTAATAAAATCATCAAAAGTATTAGAGACTATTGTAGCTTCTGGACCATTAACCTCTGGAATTTGTCTTAAAAAATAAATAGGATCACCATTGCTGTCAACATTGTTAATAAGCGTATTTCCAGTAAGGGTATATTGTTTTGCATAATAACTTCCTTCATTCGTTTGATTATTAAGAATATATCCATTTCTAAATGTGTTATTCCTAAAGGTATTGTTGATGTAGTTATGATTATCTGAGGGAATAGTATCTTCATTCCAATTGTCCCACCAATTGTTATGAAAGAAGGCATAGGCCATCACATTATTTTCAAAAAGACAATTGACAACAGAGTATCTATTGGGCCCACTAAAATATGATATGTAATTATTTGGTATGTTGTTGTTTTTAAAAGTACAATTATCATACTTAACAAATCGGTGCGTGAATGAAAATTGACGAGTTATATTTTGAAAAGTTGTATTGATAAAATAAATTCTATTATTAAATTGTTCTTCGTCAGACGAAACGGGTGTGCTTCCCCAATCCGAACTGAAAACATAAGCAGATCCATTTTCAATAATAGAGTTGATGACTTTTACTGTTGATTCATTTTCTGAAAAAATCGAAGTGGATTTATAATCATAAAGTTTAATATTGTCTGCAACTACCTGAGAGCGTTTTGAATAAAGCGCACTTCCTCTAGATCCTGAACTCATATTGTGCATGGTCATGTTAGAAACATTCAGGGAACTTCTATCGATTTCAAATATTTTAAAGGCGTTATTCCCATCTATAATTGTCTTACTAACTCCATTTCCTATGATCACTAATGGACTTGTTATGATAGGCAAATTACTCAAAAGGGTAATGGTCCCATCCAATGATGAATTAATGGTAATTGTAGTTAATCCAGATAAGGAATGAGCATCTGTAATAGCCTGTCTCAATGACCCCGTTCCACTATCGTCCAAATTAGTAACTTCTATCTGAGCTTGTGATACATTAAAAATTAATAATAATAGAACATTTATAAAAAATATAGACTTCATAAGAGTAGTTTTACGGTATTTATAATTAATAATAGTTATTAATATGGTAAATAACTATTTGTACTAAGTATTAAACATATGATGGGGAGGGTTTTATTCTTTTTGAAACAAACTTTTCTTTTTTTGAAACATTTAAGAAATCCACACTTCCTTAATTTAGCTTTATGAAAAACATCAACAAAAAAATACTGTTACTTATCTTCAGTGTAATGTTAACGTTTAACTGTAGTAAAGACGATCAGCTCGAGGAACAACAAGAGGTTGTAATAGACAACATATGGAGGGGGACTGATGTCATTTTCTCTAAGGGTTCAAATGATGATTGGACCTCTAAAAATTTTCAAGATTCAATTAGTCCCAATGTTATTTTTACCCGAGCCAATAAAAAATCCTTATTCAACATCAAGATGGAATCGGAATCTTCAAGTGGATCTCCGCTGGATACTGAATGGGCTATTGGGAGTATTGACGATATAGAGTCTTTAGAGTTCTGCAAGTTCACTTGCATTTCTAAAGGGGCACCCTATGATTTGGTAGATCAACCTTTAGTAGTTCATTTAATTACGGATGACATCTACATTTCTATGGTAGTGAAATATTGGGGAGGAGGTAAAGTCGGAAATCGTGGAGCGATAACATACTCTCGTTCTTCACCAATTGGTTATCCAGATCAAGACAACGATGGGGTAAGGGATGAAATCGATCAATGTTCTCAAACCGATACAGAAGTAGATGTAAATGTTTTTGGATGTAATTTTTAGGATCAAAAGTCTAGGCAATTTTATTTTTAAATTTAAAAAAATAAATGGTCACTTATTTAGACTTTTAACTTGATTATTTAAAATGGACAATATCTAAGCTTAAAGAAAATACCAAACAAAGAACTTATTTTACAACGATAAAATATGAGAGTGTAACAGGTATTACCTGACTCCTTATTTCTCGTGTTTTAAAACGGCAAACTTACCTTTATTCCATCCATGGACAAGCAAGTAGAGCTGCTTTGATCCATCTTCATCCTCAACAAAATGTGGCCACACCTGATGAATATTGGTTAAAGTTGGAATATTTAAATCTCCCGAAATAACGGTAGAGACAAGTTTTTCACCAGTATGCACATAGATAGGTGCAGACTTCTGCTTATCTATGGCACTCAAAGCATTTAAAAAATAATGCTCTGCTTTATAAGACACATTACAGATTAGACTACCTTCTGGAATATCGTTGAAGGTTTCTACAAACTTCCCCTTTTTGGTGAATTTCACTACTTGGCCTGCTGCGCGATTCGCTACAAATATGTGATTGTTATGGGCGTAAATACCATGTGCGGTTCTAAATTGTCCAGGCTGATCTCCCTTTCCACCCCATGCGAGCTTCCCCCAACTCCAAGCACCATCTTTTTCTTTTATGGTCATAACAAAATCTCCTTTGGAATATCCATGGGCCACATATAACGTCCCATTAAGGTAGGTTATATCTGTTACACCAAAATTGCTATCAGCTGCTGAGAAAAAATCATTAGCAACAGCAAACTTGAATTCAGTGCCAGAGGGCTTTAAAATTTCACTTACGACCCTGCCATCGAGAGTCAATACCAGTACCCTTTTGCCCTCTTGGGTTACGGCAAGGAACTTCTTCCCTTTGTGAACAAAGAATACAATCCCATGTATGTTATCTTTTAACCGCTCATCGGTCCCGAGGGTTTTCCATTGGGTGAGATCGGGACTGATGGAACAAAGTCCATAGCCTGGAATTCCAGTATACACAATTCCTGTTTCTGGATCTTCATTAAAACCACCATGCATTTTGGGTTCAAATATACGTGCATCTTCAGGGAAAGCGTTAGTTAGCTCCTGATCCCATGAAAAAATAAAAGCCCCTTGACCAGTGATTAACTTTGTCTTTTTGGGCATCTGATCAGTTGTGCTTGAAACGTGTTCATGTTCATGCTCATCGGCATGATGTGTATGATCGTGATCACCAGATTTGCTTTGTGCCAATGATGGATTCGAAACAAAGAGCAAAAAAACGATTGAGATTATCGAAAGGGTCATTTTTTCTCTCAGGTCTAGTTCTTTTTTCGATTCTAGAAAAAAGAAACCATTTGATCTAATTCTATTATTTTTCAATGAGGTTGTGCTGTTTAAGTTCATCACAATTTTTTAGATTAAAATCAGAAAAATATTCCAAAATGATTTTCTTGGGCAATTTTATAAATATAGTATTTAAAATCCATTTTCTGTAATATTGAATATTATTTAGTGGAATTGAAAAAAGGCTAATTTAAAATATTTGCGATTTGACAAAATAGAAAATGTTTTATTTAGTCAAAAGCTAACCATAATAATAACAAATGTCTCCAAAAGGGTATCGATATCCAAAAAGGGTAATTATGATATTAAAGGCTTAATAAATCTTTTTTTTAAGAAAGATCAATTAGTAAAATAGAGCCCACTAAGAAAAACTCTATTGTTTTGCTTAACTCAGATAGATAATTTACTTTGTTTAAAAGAGATTCCAAATAGCAGAAACAGAATTGTATTGGTTTTGTCCCCAATTTTTTTACGAATAATCTCAAAAGCTCTACTCATATGCATTTCAACTGTTCTTATACTAACTTGTTGATGTTCGGCTATCTCTACGTATGTCAGACCCTCCAATTTACCCATAGTAAAAACTGATTTACATTTTGGAGGAAGGTTTTCAATTTCTTGTTTAACAAGTTCAACAAGCCTGTCAATTTCAGAAGCTTTTTGTTCGCTTACAATTGTATTTAACTGTTTTATGTGTTCCTCCTCTAGTGGAGTTAATAGTTTAATTTTTCTATAATGATCTATAAACTCGTTATAAATTGATTTATATAAAAAATTATTTAGATTAAGAGAGGAATTAAGTTTTTTACGTTGTTCCCAAACTCTTAGAAAAACATTTTGAACAATATCTTGAGCAGTGTAATGATCTTTGGTAAGACCTCTGGCATAAACACACAATTTATCATGGTATGTATTCATCAGATAAACAAAAGAATCCTCATTCCCTTTTTTGAGATTTTCAATTAGAATATTATTGTTTAAATATTGCCTTTTCAAGTCTAAAATTGAATTTTATATGGAATACTTTGTAGTAAACTTAAAAAAAAAAAAAAAAAAAATTATGTGGTATTCTTAAATTCATACGTATTAATAATAGTTATGAGCAAATCTGTCAGTAAAAAAATTCGGAATATTTGTGTTAAGTATTTAATGTCTGAGGCCAATATTGAAGAAATGGAGATATTGGAAAATTGGCTGAAACAACCAAAAAATAGGCTATTATTTACAAAATATACAAGAATTAATTTCGCTGTTGAATTAAACATGAATCCATTTGATAAAGATCAATCGATTCGTAATTTTTTAGATATTATTAAAAAAAATCGACTGAATTCAAGAAAACAAAGAATATTTAAGGTTACTAGATATGCAGCAGTTGCTTTAATTGGCATGATTGTATCAACCTATTTTTTTAAGGATGAAGTGTTTGATGTTTCTAATAAAGCCATACTAGAAACTTCAAGTCAAAATATTATCGAACCTGGAACTGATAAGGCTATACTAACTATAGAAGATGGCTCAAAAATTAAACTTGTAAAAGGAAAATCCATTCAAATACAAAATGCGAGTAGCAAAGGAAACAAACTTTCTTACAAGAGCAGCCCCGGAACTACAAAAAATATAGTATACCATAGCTTAAAAATTCCTAGAGGGGGTCAGTATTTCATTAAATTATCAGATGGAACAAATATTTGGCTCAATTCTGAAACACATTTAAGATATCCGGTGAGTTTTATTGAAGGAGAAACCCGTGTTGTTGAACTAATTTATGGAGAAGCATATTTTGAAGTATCCCCAAGTACCAAATTGAATGGTTCAAGGTTTAAGGTTATAAGTCAATCTCAAGAGGTAGAGGTATTAGGCACAGAGTTTAATATCAAGGCTTACAAGAACGAAAATCTAACTTATACAACACTAGTCGAAGGTAAGGTTGATGTCAATAGTAAAGGTGTGAAACGCCGTTTAAAACCAAATCAACAACTAAGTTTAAATATAAAAACAGATCAGTTAAATATTTCTTTTGTAGATGTGTTTAGTGAGATTTCGTGGAAAGATGGCATTTTTAGTTTTGAAGATAAATCGCTTCATGATATTATGAAAGTTATATCAAGATGGTACGATATAGAAGTTGTCTTTGAAGATGAAAATGTTAAAAAAGAAGAATTCTTTGGTCTCTTAAGAAAAGATCAAGAATTAGAGAAAATTATGTTTACTATTAAGGAGTATGGAATCATAGAAAATTATGAATTTAATAATAAAATACTTACCATAAAATAAGTGAAAAACAAAAAAGGGGTCGAATTTAAACATCTGGACGTGCTCATAATTCTTCCCCCTAATACATTAATTAAAACCAATGTTTAATCAATACAACTAAATTATGAAATTAAATTTTAATGCTATTCGTTTTCGAATTAGAAAACGACAATTACTCAACCTTATGAGAATGTTTATTATACTTTTTGGTACAACTATTTATGGGTTTACTACGAACATCTCATTCTCACAAACAAAAATAACTATTGATAAAGATCAGTATGTTACTGTAAAACAAGTTTTTAGAATTGTCAAGAAGCAAACAGATTATGCTTTTATTATTCCAAAAAAAATAGTTAAAAACTTAACAAAGATTAATTTAAAAAAGGGAGAAATTGAATTAGACCAACTGCTAAATCAAACTCTTGTATTAAATAATTTAAATTATGAGCTTTCTGATGATAAGACAATTTATGTTAGAGAGAATCTACCTGTAAGTAATTATGACACTCCTATGCAACAATCCCAAATCAATGGAGTAGTTAAGGATTCTGATGGAAATCCTTTACCAGGAGCTTCTGTAATTGAATCAGGCACTGACAATGGAACAACCACTGATTTTGATGGAAATTTCGTTTTATCAGTTAGTCAAGAAAATCCAACTTTAGAAATCTCATTTATTGGCTTTATTTCACAAAGCGTTATGGCAGATGCCAATTCAAATTTCAGTATTATGTTAACCCCCGACATTGCTGGTTTAGATGAGATAGTTCTAACAGGATATGGATCCCAAAACAAAAAAGACATTACCTCTTCTATTTCTGTTTTAGATTTAGAAGGAGTTGATGAAAAGGCTAATACTGATGTGGGCTTGTTATTACAAGGTAGATCATCAGGAGTTAGGGTAGTACAAAATTCAGGTAAACCTGGCGCGGCACCTCAAATATTTATTAGAGGTATATCATCACTTTCGGGAAACACACAGCCACTGTATGTTATAGATGGTGTAGTTTCTTACTCAACTGCGGCTTTAGATCCGAATAATATTGAGGATATAACTGTATTAAAAGATGCATCTGCTGCAGGTATTTATGGAGCTGCAGGAGCCAGTAACGGTGTTGTTTTGATAACTACTAAAAAAGGAAAGTCAGGTTCATTTAAAGCAACTCTAAACACTTACACGGGATCTGCTGAATTAATTAATAAGATTCCCCTTTTAAATGCAAGTCAATTAGATGACTACATTAATGAACTAAATGGAACATCAGTTAGCTATTCAACTGGAACTTTTAACGACTGGCAAGACTTGTTGTATCGAACTGCAACACAGTCTGGAATTAATGCATCGGTTTCGGGTGGATCTGAAAATGGATCTTTTTATGTAGGCCTAGGTTATCTGGATCAAGACGGTATTGTTGTCACTTCAGAGAATAAAAGATATTCACTTTCCATTAACTTAGATCAGGAGGTAAATGATTGGCTTTCATTTGGAACACATTTTAATTACACTAGATCTAGTGTTAAATCAATCCCTGATCAAATGGGAGCTAGATATGGAGGTGCAATATCATCTGCATTACAAACACCGCCATTTCAAGAAATTTTTGATGAAAATGGTTTCTATACCCTTTCAGCCGCGGGTACTGGATTTGGAAACGAAAATCCACTGAGCTATGTCTACAGTAATGATAATTTAGACGTCATAAACAGTATGGTTGCAGACGCTAATTTTTCTATCAAACTTCCATATAACCTTACATATAAATCACAAATAGGTATTATTCTATCAGGAAATCGATATACATCATTCAGAGATCCAACACTTTCAGGAACATCTAATTCTTATGGAGGTGAGGGAATATATAATACGAGTGAAGTATCACGTTATGTATTTGACAATACATTAACCTACAGCGAAGAATTTGGCATGCACAAATTAGATGTTGTAGTTGGAAGTAGTATTTCTGATGAGAATAGTATTTCAAGTTCCCAAACTAAACGAAATTTTGCCTCTGAAACAGTTAGAACTTTGAATACAGCTTCTGAAAACTTTTTCTCATCTTCAGATGCAGGTTCTTGGTCATTAGCATCATATTTCGCAAGAGCTAATTACTCCTATGATGATAAATATTCTGCAACTGCCTCATTTAGAACAGATGGTTCCTCTAGAATTGCATCTGACAATAGATGGGGAACCTTTAAAACATTTTCAGCTGGATGGAATTTATCCAACGAAAGTTTTATGCAGGACGTTGAAGTTGTGAAAAACTTGAAGCTTAGAGCAGGTTATGGAGAAACAGGAAATTTACCATCAGGGCTTAATGCCTATGCTAACATTGTAAAGGTACAATTATATCCCTCGAGCCCTACCGAACTTTCACCTGGGAGAATTCCTAGTTCTCAAGCTGGAAATAGTGATTTACAGTGGGAAACCTCAGCACAAACCAATATTGGAATAGATTTTTCTATTTTAAATGATAGAGTTTATGTGTCCACAGATTACTACGTTAAAGAGACTAAAAACATGATATTCCCAACAACTCTTCCACAAAGTAGCGGATTTGTTACGAAAATTATTAACCTGGGTGGTGTCATTGAAAATAAAGGATTTGAGTTCGCTATTAATGCTAACGTAATTGAAAAAAATGACTTTAGTTGGAATTCAATATTCAATATGTCTTTTAACGATAACAATGTTACTGGTATTCCAGAAGATGAAATAATATTTTCAACTGGTTTGCAAAATCTAGGTGGATCAGTTTCTATCACAAAAAATGGTTTACCCATAGGAAGCTTTTGGGGGCTTAATGCTGAAGGCGTTGATCCAGCCACTGGTGACATGATTTTTACTGATAATGACGGTGTCGATGGAATTACTCCAGAAGACAGACAGGTTATTGGAAATCCAATGCCTGACTTTACTTATGGTTTTGTTAATCAGTTTAGCTATAAAAATTTCGACCTTAATATTGTGATTGATGGTAGCTATGGGAATGAAATATACAATGCCGGCAAACAAAATCTTCAATCTATGAGATTTTCTGAACAACAATCTGCTGATATTGTAAGGCGTTGGAAAAATCCTGGAGATATAACAGACATCCCAAGAGCAACTCTAGTTGACTCAAATCAAAACTCATTCATAAATACACGTTGGGTGGAAGATGGTTCTTTCATGAGAGTAAGAGATATTAGTTTATCCTACAATTTCGACCAAAACATATTAGATATGTTGAGATTATCAGGTCTACGAGTTTATGGAAACCTGAAAAATTGGTTTACTTTCACAGATTACACTGGTTATTCTCCAGAGGTAAATCGTAGTCTAAGTGGTGTGGATAAAGTCGCAACTACCCAAGGTATTGACTACGGGTCTTATCCCCAAGCTAAAACTTTTAGTGTTGGACTTAATATTGAATTTTAAAAAGACTTCAGATGAAAAATTTAAAAAATAACGTTAATAAACTAAAATATAATATTGTGAAAAATCAATATAATTCAAGTATAATCTTATTAGCTCTGATGTTAACTGTATTTTATTCATGTACATCGGACGATTTCTTAGAAAAGCCTCCTTTGAATGAATTATCTACAGAGGCTTCATATGCTTCTAAAGCCGATGCAGAGGCTGCGGTTGGTGCAATTTATGGTTTACCGTCTCAAATGAGTCAACATTACTATAAGTGGCAACATACAATTTTTTCAGATATGCGTGCTGATAATACCCATAGTGGTTTTGTTGCAGATATTATAAATGTGGAACTTGGGAAAGCAAGTCCTTCAGCAACTGAACCAAATGGATATCCATGGTCACAAAATTACCAGTATATCGCATGTGCTAATGCTGTAATTGATAATATCCCTAACATAGAAGATCCAGATTTTAGTCAAGCTGAGAGAGGTGTTATAATGGGGCAAGCTTATTTTTTAAGAGCTTACTTTTATTTCTATTTAAATAGACTCTATGGAGGAGTTCCATTAACACTATCAAATGATGATAGTGATATCTTTAAGGCTAGAAGTTCATATGAAGAGTGTCACGCTCAAATTGAAGCGGATTTACTTTTAGCTGAAAGCTTATTACCTTCAGAATACTCAGATAATTATAATACCCGGACTAGAGCGACAAAAGGAGGAGCTCAAGCAATGTTGGCTAAGCTATATGCTGATATGGGTGATTATACTAAATGTGCTGAATATGCTGGAAAGGTGATCAGCAGTAGTGTATACGCGTTAGTTCCTACATTTGATCATTTATACGATGGGGATCATGAATTTTCTATGGAAGCTATTTTTGAAATGGCACACATTGCAGGAACTGATAATGCTACATATCATGCAGTTCAGGTTATACCTCCTGGAGACTATTCTCAATATGACGGAACTAAATCTGGTTTTAACCCCTGGGAAGTACCCTATCACAGGTTTAATACAGCTAAGAATTCTCTAGTAGAAGCTTTCAAAGAAATGGGAGATACAGTTAGAGAGGAGTCTACAATATTCTATGTTCCCTATGAGATGGCAACACCTCCAAATTTTGGATATATTGAAGGTGAACCAATAGGCCATATGTGGAAAATGGGTAGAACTGGTGAAATTTTTGATAAGTGGAATGTAATTCTTCTTCGTTTAGCAGATATTATTTTATTAAGAGCAGAAGCACTTAATCAAATAGGAAATACAGGCGAAGCAATTACTTTACTTAATCAAATTCGTGAGAGAGTTCAACTTCCACCAACTACAGCTACTTCTAAATCTGAAGTTGCTCTTGCTATTTTGAAAGAGAGAAGGCTGGAGCTAGTAGTTGAGAATAATCGTTATTATGACTTAAGACGATACTATAATAACGACGCTGCTTTTATTCAACATATAAATAGCCAAACGGATAGTGAAGGGAATTCTTTTGGGGTTCAGACTTCAGTAGGCAAAGTTTACATTCCTATTCCACAAGCTGAGATAGACGTAAATCCAAATCTAGTCCAAAATCCAGGATACTAATTTATTTTAAATATACATCTGTCCTTGTTCTAAAAGGACAGATGTTTATTTAAAATTCATATAAAAATTGATATCCATTGAAACTGAAGATCGTCCTTGGGGGCGATTTTTTGTAGTGAAGGATCACACCTTATATAAACTTGATTAAATAAAATTAAATAAGCAATTCCTCTGTTAAAAATGAAATTGTTAGTATTGAAGATTATTACAATAGTATAAAGAACAAATCAAGAAACTTATTGATTAAGAATTTTATATTTTTAATAAGAAGATCCGATTTCCCTTAAATAGATATTAAATTATGATAAAAAACATTAAACCAATTATAATTGCCCTCTCGCTTTTATCTATAATTTCTTGTTCAGATAAAGCAACTGAAAAAAATACCTCACAAAATTTTAGCTTAGTAGATTTTGTAAACCCCTTAATGGGAACAGACTCAAAATTTAGCCTTTCAAATGGTAATACCTATCCTGCAATTGCCCAACCATGGGGAATGAATTTTTGGACACCACAAACTGCTAAGATGGGAGATGGTTGGACCTATAAGTATGATGATAATACAATAAGAGGTATTAAACAGACTCATCAACCTAGTCCTTGGATTAACGATTATGCTTCTTTTTCTCTTATGGCAGTAACAGGTGATTTAAAATACCAAGAAGACGATAGAGCCTCATGGTTTTCTCATAAAGCTGAAGAAGTAAAACCGTATTATTATGAAACCTATTTAGCGGATTACGATGTTACTGCTGAAATTACTCCTACCGAAAGAGCCTCCATGTTCAGATTTACTTTCCCTGAAAACAACTCATCTTACATTATCCTCGATGCTTTTAATAAAGGATCTATGGTTAAGATCATTCCAGAAGAAAGAAAAATTATTGGCTATTGTAGAAATAACAGTGGTGGTGTACCAGAAAATTTTCACAACTATTTTGTTGCAGTCTTTGATAAAGATTTTAAGTGGAAGCATACTTGGACTGACAAGTGGAAATTAAATGAAAATAGCATAGATAGCGAGGGAGACCATGTAGGGGCTATTATTGGTTTTGAAACAGAATTAGGTGAACAAGTTCACGTAAAGGTTGCATCATCATTTATTAGTCTTGAGCAAGCAGAATTAAATCTCTCACGTGAAATAGGAGAAAAATCCTTTGAAACTGTTAAGACCGAAGCTAAAGCATCATGGGAAAATGAATTTCAAAGATTGATTGTTGAGGATGATAATATTGACAATCTCCGTACTTTTTATTCCTGTCTCTACCGACTCTTACTATTTCCAAGAAAATTTTATGAGATAAATAAAGAAGAAGAGATCGTTCATTACAGCCCATACAATGGTGAAGTTCTGCCAGGCTATATGTTTACTGACAACGGCTTTTGGGATACTTTTAGAGCGGTATTCCCTTTTTTTAATCTTATGTACCCAGAGCTGAATAAACAAATAATGGAGGGCTTAGCAAACACTTATAAGGAATCTGGCTGGTTACCTGAGTGGGCGAGCCCGGGTCATCGTGACTGTATGATTGGATCAAATTCAGCTCCGATAATTGCAGATGCATATCTTAAAGGAAATATAAATGAAAATGATATAGACGTTTTATTAGAGGCCGTTTTAAAAAACGCGAATGTAAATGAAGGTCGCCCAGAGAAATCTGTTGGAAGAGAAGGAATTGATTACTACAATAAACTTGGATATGTGCCCTATGATGTTGGGATTAACGAAAATGCAGCTCGAACACTAGAATATGCGTATGCTGATTTTACAATAGCTGAAATGGCAAAAAAAATGAATAAAATCGATATTTCAGAGCGATTCTATAAACAATCAAAAAACTATAAATACCTATTCGACCCAGAATCTAGATGGATGCGTGGAAAAAATAAAGATGGGACTTTTCAAAAGCCTTTTAACCCATTAAAGTGGGGAGATGCTTTTACTGAGGGAAATAGCTTACATTACTCATGGTCTGTTTTTCACGACATACAGGGCCTAATGAACCTTATGGGAGGAGATCAAAAATTTACAAAAATGTTAGACAACGTTTTTACAATGCCTCCAAAATTTGATGACTCGTATTATGGATTTACTATTCATGAAATTAGAGAAATGCAAATTGCAAATATGGGAAACTATGCTCACGGCAATCAGCCAATCCAACACATGATTTATTTATATAATTACGCCAAGCAGCCCTGGAAAGCTCAGCAAAAAGTTAGAGAGGTAATGAAAAAGTTATATTCCGCTACTCCAGATGGTTATTGTGGAGACGAGGACAATGGGCAGACTTCAGCATGGTATGTTTTTAGTGCTTTAGGTTTTTATCCTGTTACTCCAGGTGTACCTCAATATGTATTAGGAAGTCCACTATTTGACAAAGTAACAATGCATTTGCAAAATGGTAATTCATTTAAAATTGAGGCAAGGAATAATAATGATGAAAATTATTATATAGAGTCTGTTAAGTTGAATGAAACCAACTATAATAATACTTGGATTGACTATAATGACATTCAAAAAGGAGGGAAATTAATTTTTAAGATGAATGATAAACCAAATAAAGATTTTGGGATTTCTAATTTATCCAGACCTTTTTCATTATCAAATGATAATTAATGAAAGAATAATTTAAAAATGAGAAATATTTTAGGATTATTAACTTTTCACATTTTATTTAATGCATGCGTATCAGAGGACAAAAAGTTTACAAAACTGAGTCCTAGCTCTACCAAAATTTATTTTAATAATAAACTTAAAGAAACGAATAGTCAGAACTATTTTACTAATCCCTACATGTATTTGGGGGCAGGGGTCGCTGCAGGAGACTTTAATAATGACGGACTCGAAGATCTATTCTTTTTAGGTAATATGGTTCCAAATAAACTCTACATTAATCAAGCGGGTTTAAAGTTTAATGACATCAGCGATTCCGCAGGGGTTAAAGGAGATGGTCGATGGTATTCGGGTGTAACTCTAATTGACATTAACAATGATGGCTTTTTAGATATATATTGCTCTGTAGGAGGTGAGAATGGACCTAACAATAACGTACTCTACATCAATAATAAAGACAACACCTTTACTGAAATGGCTAAGGAGTATGGTATTGATGACGATTCTTATAGTATACATTCAACTTTTTTTGATTATGATAAAGATGGCGATTTAGATCTTTATGTTGCAAATTACCCTCCTACTAGCTTTAATGCTCCGGCTGATTACTATAAGTATAGGATTAATAATCATCAAAAAAAAGATTCAGATCATTTATACCGTAATGATGGGGATCATTTTGTTGATGTGACTGAAGAATCGGGTATTAGTAATTTTGGATTAACCTTGGGTATTGTAGCTTCAGATTTTAATAATGATGGGTATCCTGATATATATATTTCAAACGATTTTAGTTCTCCTGATTTTATGTACATAAACAATGGAGATGGAACCTTTAGAAATGACATACTTAAAACGCTCCAACAAACTTCATTGTTTGGAATGGGCGTAGACGCCTCTGATTTCAATAATGATGGTTGGGTAGATATTTTTCAGCTTGATATGAATGCTGCCGATAATTTTAGATCCAAGGCTAATATGTCTTCCATGAATCCACAAGTATTTTATCAATCGGTTGAATTGGGTTTACATCACCAGTATATGCAAAACTCTCTTCAGGTAAATCAGGGAAACTTATTTAGTGACTCTCCTGCTTTTAGTAACATTGCCCGATGGAGCGGGGTATCTTCAACTGATTGGAGTTGGGGTGGACTATTTGCGGATTTTGATAATGATGGATGGAAAGATCTATATGTTACAAATGGTATCAGAAGGGATGTAAATAACAAAGATTTTTATAATAAACATAGATTGTTTTTCAATAAAATGAAAAATGACCCTAATTATAAAAACAAAGAAGAGGAATTCAAACTATTATCTTATTTAGAAAAAATGCCTTCTGAAAAGCTCTCTAACTATTTATTTCAAAACAAACAAAATGGTGGCTTTGAAAATAAAAATATAGAATGGGGATTAGATGAAAAAACATTTTCTAATGGATTAATTTACACTGATCTAGACAATGACGGTGATTTAGATTTAGTTGTTAATAATCTTGAAGATATTGCTAGTGTATATAGAAACAATAGTGATAAGAACAATTTTATTGGGTTTGATTTAAAAGGAAAAAATAATGAAATCCCAATTGGGACGAGGGTTTATTTAAAGACGGATGGTCAATTCCAAATGCAGGAATTAAATCTTAGTCGAGGATACCTTTCTTCTGTTTCCCCAAGAATTCATTTTGGCATAGGTATTTCTGCCAAAATAGATGAAGTAATAGTAAAATGGCCTGATGGAGCAGAGTCCAAATTAGAGAATACTAAATTTAACACATACAATACCATAAAATATAACGACCAGGATTTATCTTTTAAAGTTAAAAAAGGGGAAAGTATTTCAAAACAATTTGAGACTACAATACAAAAAGATCCTTTTATTCATGATGAAAATCTACATAATGATTTTAAAGATGAAGTTTTATTACCTCACAAAAATTCAACACTTGGTCCAGCTCTTGCTGTAGGTGATTTGAACAATGATAAACTTGAGGATTATATAATTGGAGGTGCAATTTCACAACCTACTTCAATGTACATTCAACAAAAAAAGGGAACATTTACAAAATATAAAGTTCCTGTTTTTGTAGAAGATAAGTTTTATGAAGATTTAGGTATCCAAATATTTGATGCAGATAATGATGGTGACAAAGACATCTACATAGCTAGTGGAGGAAATGAGTTCGAAGAGGGTTCAAAGGGTTATCAAGACCGTTTCTATGAAAATAAGGGAAACATGATTTTTGAAAGAAATAGAACCGCTATACCCGATACTAGAATTAGCGGTCTTGAAGTTTCAATTAATGACTTTGATAAAGATGGTGATATGGACCTTTTTGTGGGTGGAAGGCTTAGTCCAAAAAAATATCCATATCCTTCAAGCTCAAGGATTTTAGAAAATAAAAGCACTCCTGACTCGGTTAAATTTATTGATGTAACTGATCAAAAAATATCTAAATTAAAAGATATTGGATTAGTAACAACTTCTGTATGGATTGATATTGACGGAGATTCATGGGAGGATTTAATTCTCTCAGGGGAATGGATGACTGCTAGATTCTTTAAAAATAACCAGGGAAAAAAATTTACTGAGATAACTGATAAGGTCTTCACTGATAACGAGCGTGGCTGGTGGTATGACATTGAAAAAGGGGACTTTGATAACGATGGTGATATGGATCTTATACTAGGTAATTTGGGTTTAAATTATAAGTACCAGGCATCAGAAGAGAATCCATTTCGCATATATTTAAATGACTTTGATAAAAATAAGACTTATGATATTGTATTAAGTTATAAATATGACAATACGGAATATCCTGTTCGCGGAAGAGAATGTTCCTCACAGCAAATGCCTGCGATTAAGAAAAAATTTAAAAATTATAATACGTTTGCAAGTGCCTCGTTAGAAGAAATTTATTCGAACAAAATGCTTAAAGAATCCATAAATTATCAAATCACTTCCTTCCAGAGTGTTTATTTAGAAAATAATGACGGAGTTTTTAGTTCCAAACCATTAAACTATCAAGCACAATTTTCAAACATCAATTCTATAGTAGTGAAAGATGTAGACGATGATGGAAATCTAGATGCTATTCTTGGAGGCAACCTTTATAATTCAGAAGTGGAAACCCCAAGGAATGATGCTAGCTATGGTTTATGGCTTAAAGGAGACGGTAAAGGTGAATTTAATGCTGTCTCACCAAGAGAATCTGGACTTCTCATGCTCGGTGATGTAAGGAATATGAGAACAATACAGGTTGGTGGAGAAACTCATTTACTTGTAGCAAAAAACGATGGAGCATTACAACAAATAAGAATAAATTAATTCAAATTAATGTATTAATTTTAATACCAAAGGTGGTCAGATTTCGCTCACAAACATTAATGGATTTTATAAAAAATAATCAGTTAATTTCTTTGCTTTAATTGTATTTAATTTTGACTTCATTTTAAAAATACTCCTGATACATGAAACAAAGGTCTTTTTATCATTTATTTATAATGATATTCGGGATTTTTTTATCTCCTTATTCATATTCTCAAATGAATCAAAACAATTTAAATATTGAGTCGAGTACTTATTTGCTTCAACATGCTGAAAATCCAATAAATTGGCAGCGATGGAATAAAAAACTTTATTATTCAAAAAACACGGATGAAAAATTACTTGTTGTAAGTATTGGCTACTCAAGTTGTCATTGGTGTCATGTGATGGAACGAGAAACTTTTGAAGATCATGATGTTGCTTCATACATGAATGAAAAATTCATAAATATTAAGGTTGATCGCGAAGAAAATCCGGAAGTAGATAATATTTATATGACTGCCACACAAATGATGACAGGAAGTGGGGGTTGGCCACTAAATGTAGTATGTTTACCTGATGGTAGACCAATTTATGGAGGGACTTACCATACCAAAAATCAGTGGTTAGAGGTGTTAAGAAAAATTCAAAATGTTTATGAAATTAATAAATTACAACTTTTGAAATTTGCTGATGAAATTGAGTTAGGGATTAAAGAAATTAATCATTTTGAATATACCAAAGAAACCGAGTTATTTAAACCTGAACTACTTCAAAACGACATGTTTTTTTGGAGTGGTAATTGGGATTTAATTAATGGAGGTGAAAATCAAACTCAAAAATTTATAACACCCTCAAAATTTAATTACATTCAAAATTATCAATATTTAAATAAAGATCCTAAGATAAAAAATTATTTTAGGAGTACTCTTCAAAATATTGCCAATAGCGGAGTAGTTGACCATTTGGGTGGTGGTTTTTATCGGTACAGTGTTGATCCAGAATGGAGAATTCCACATTTTGAAAAAATGCTTTATGATAATGCACAGCTTTTGAGTCTCTATTCCAATGCATACAAAGAATTTAAAACTCCACTCTTTAAATCAACTGTATATAAGACATATACTTTTCTTCAAGAAAAAATGGAAAATACTAAAGGTGGTTATTTTTCTTCTATTGACGCTGATAATGATCTAGGAGAGGGTCGCTATTACACATTTAATATTGAGGAAATAAAAAAAGTTGGTGGTCAAGACTTTAATATGATTTTAGACTTTTATCAACTTGATTTAGACAAACCTGTTGAAGACTATTTTTATCATCTAAGAAAAATCAACAACTTAGATAGTTTCTTAAAAAAATATTCTATTACCAATAATCAATTAGATTCGAAACTTAAAACTTGGAAAAAAAAATATTCTTTATTTAAAAAAAACAGACAAACTCCAAGGGTAGATAAAAAGATTATCACATCCTGGAATGCTCAAATGATTTTAGGACTGATAAGCAGCTTCGAAGCATTTGGTGACGAAGAATTTTTGATTCAAGCAGAGAAAACGTTTCTTTTTTTAAAAGAAAACTTGATTTTAGAGGGTGAACTTATGCATACTTTTCAGGCTAATCAATCAAAATTGGAAGGAAATCTAGAAGATTATGCTTTTACTATTAGGGCCGCATTAGGTTTATATCAAAATACAGGAAATATTAATTATTTAGAACAATCATACAAATTAATCCAAAAAGCAATTGAAAACTTTAAATCAACTGAAAACCCGTTTTTTACATTTACCAAATATCCGGTTATGTTTTCAGAAATCATTTCAATTGATGATAATGTTATTCCTTCTGCAAATTCAATTATGGCGGAAAACCTTTGGATGCTGGGAATTATTCTTGAGAATGAAAATTATAGTGAAAAAGCCAATGAAATGCTTAATGTAGTTTCCAATAATTTTTGTGATGGAAAGGGTAGTAATTACAGTCAATGGGCTCAATTAATCTCCAAAATTGCATATTCTTACAAAGAAGTTGTGATTGTAGGCCCAGAGGCTCAAAAATTTAATATGGAACTTCAAAAAAATTATTTACCAAATGTAATATTTCAAATTAGTAATGAATCAAGTGATTTACCATTAATTAAAGACCGCTATATTAAAGATAAAACACTTATTTATGTATGTAAAGATAAAGTTTGCTTGAAACCATCAGAAACCCCTTCTGAGGCGTTAAAACAAATTAACAACACCTTTTAAAGGTCAAAAATCAATATGAAATTAGCTATATCCATTTACCAATCAGTCTAAATATATAAACCACTCTCAACCTCATGAAAAATTATTTTTGCTTATTATTTATATTGGGATTTAACTTGATTTATGGACAAGAGTATGAACCTGATATTTTTGTAAATCAAAAAGACACTTTACCGTTCAGAGTTTTATTACCTAAAAATTTCAATCCTCAAAAATATTATCCTTTAGTTATGGTTCTTCATGGATCAGGGGAGCGAGGAAATGATAACGAATTGCAATTATTCCACGGTAGTTCTTTGTTTCAATCAGAAGATTTTAGAACTAAATATCCCGCAATTGTAGTTTTCCCTCAGTGTCCTTTAAATTCATACTGGGCAAGTGTAAAAGAGGATTATCAAACATCATCATTGGAGAAAAAATATACTTATGCAAAGTCACTGCAAGAATATCCTCAGTTAGAAACAGTTGAAGCTTTCATGTTTTTTTTAGAAGAGAGGTACCGTATCGATCCTAAACGACGTTATGTTGGTGGTTTATCAATGGGGGGGATGGGAACCTTTGAATTAGTTGGTAGAAATCCTGATTATTTTGCGGCTGCATTTCCTATTTGTGGTGGCGCTAACCCCAATTGGGCTTCATTATTGAGTCAAACTCCCATGTGGATATTTCATGGTGAAGCGGATGATGTAGTATGGGTAGAACATTCAAAGCGAATGTTTAGGGCACTTCAAAAACTCAATGCCCCTGTTAAACTAACTTTATATCCCAATGTAGATCATGATAGTTGGCATAATGCTTTTGCAGAACCAGATTTAATTAAATGGTTATTTTCTCATCAAAAAATTAATTGATTTTTTTTTAATGATACTTATAACTTGTAAAGCTGGAATTTATAATCTAAATATTAATTTATAATTTTTAAAACTTTATTAATGACAAATAAAAGACGAAATTTTTTAAAAAAATCTGCTCTATTAGGTGGGCTTCCATTAGTTGGATTTGATAAGCAAGTTTTAAATTCGGAAAAAATACCATTCTCAAAAATCAATACAGGCGATACCATTTTATTCCAGGGTGATTCTATTACTGATTCATTTCGAGAAAAGGAAAAAGAATTACCCAATAGTCCAGATTCTATGGGAAAGGGTTATGCTTTTCTTGCCGCTTCTAAAATGCTAAAAACACTCCCTAAAAAAGACCTTACAATTTATAATCGTGGAATAAGTGGAAATAAAGTACATCAGCTTGCAGATAGATGGGATAAAGATGCATTGGATTTAAAACCAGATTGGATCAGTATTTTAATAGGAGTCAACGATTATTGGCATATGTTACACCACGGTTATAAAGGCACATTTGAAACCTATGAAAATGACTATAGAAACCTTCTTAAGCGCACGAAAGATGCCCTCCCCGATGTTAAATTAATTATTTGTCAACCATTCGCTATTCCTGGAACGACTGCAGTTGACGAAAGCTGGGTTGAGCCTTTTGGAAAATACCAGGCTTCAGCAAAGAAATTGGCATTAGAGTTCAATGCTTTCTGGGTTCCTTTTCAAGAGGCGTTCGATAAAGCCATGTTAGAAGCTCCAGCTTCCTATTGGATTCCTGATGGCGTTCACCCTTCTATTTCTGGAAGTCAATTAATGGCTGATGAATGGCTTAAAACAATACAAAGTACTTAAGCTTTAATCCCCTTGTCATAGTCTTAATTACAAGGAAATGCTTTTTGTATGCAATTGTCTGGAAAGTATGATATAGAAGCAGAACTCCGCACCATACCCGAGGAAATAATAACTCTACCAATACTTCAAACTTCAAAAAAACTGAATTAGTATTAGACCCATTTAAGAGAAGTGTAACAATGGGAAGAGTTTGTGATAAATTGGGGAGAAGTTTTGTGGAGTATGATTTGAAGTAGTTTATTTAATAACTACTTGTAGACGTTAAGTTATTGGATTTAACTCCCTCGAATGTCATTTTTACCTGTTTGATTGTACCGTCCTGATTAAAATCCAGTTTATCAACACATATTACTCGATGGTCACGTCCCTTATTGGCAATGGGGCGCCTGTGATAAACCATATACCATTGATCTGTATTAGGTGTATTAATTACTGAATTATGGCCAGCTCCAGTTGCAATGTTTTTATCAGATTCTAAAATGGTACCTATTCGTTTATAAGGTCCGGTTACCTTGTCGGCCATAGCATAGGCTACCTTATAGGTGTCGTTTCCCCAACTTCCTTCGGACCACATGAAATAATAACTGTTTTTTCTTCTGAAGACGAAAGGCCCTTCAACATAACCCTCTGGAGCAATTTCTTTAAACAACTTATTGCCACTCCAAGGAACAAAACCTGTAAAATCATCGTTTAACATAGCGATATTACAATGCTTCCAACCCCCGTAAAACATATAATAAGTGCCGTCAACATCTTTATATACAAATTGATCTATTGGTTGTGCGTCATTGTGAAATTTATTGATAAGGGGTACTCCAAGATGATCTTCGTATGGCCCTTCTGGTGAATCTGCAACAGCTACTCCAATCCCCCCATAGTGATTATATAAATCTTTTTCCTCCCAGTAGGGTCCTCCAGGTCTTTGAAGATCATTCGCAGAAAAAAACAAGTAATATCGTTGGTTTTTTTCAATAATCGACGGAGCCCACATTGCTTGTTTAGCCCATTTGATCACAGAAGTGTCTAAAACACGGTTGTGTTTTTCCCAATGCACCAAATCTTTTGATGAAAATGCATCCAAAAACACTTGATCTTCATATTTAGCAGAGAAGGTAGGAAATATCCAGTATTTATTTCCAAACACAATTCCTTCAGGATCAGCATACCACCCATCAACAATGGGGTTTTTTGATGTTATAACTGATTCGAGTTGTTTGTTTATATTCATGCATGAATATAAACAAACAACAAAGAGTATTATCCCCAACTTTTTAACGCTCATAAAATCTTATGTAATAATAAAGATAGATTAATTTAAGAATCAAAGGGAAACGAAAAATAGTTTTTCTAAAACCCATCCCCATGGTTCAATAGAAAAATTGTTTTTTAAAAGCCATGCCCTTGAGTTTGGATTAATGTTGGATAGAAACTTTTCGCTTTTAAAATGGAGTAGCCGAACATATACCTTACAATAACAAAAGTAAAACCCTAAAATACCGTAAAACAATGGTATAGGATTGATGTGGAGGATAAAGAGGGATTATCTTATGATCCCAAAAGGGCTCTTAACACAATCATAAAAACCCACAAGTCGCTATGCAATTTTTTTTTTATTTTCATTCACTAGCAAAACATGTTTTACTTGTTCCATAAAATCAAAAACCCACAACATCCGATGTGGGTTTCCTTTTGCGGAGAAAGAGGGATTCGAACCCCCGGAGGTGTGACCCTCAACAGTTTTCAAGACTGCCGCATTCGACCACTCTGCCATTTCTCCTTGTGATGCAAATATAATATTTATTGATTTTCAATCCACTGCTTTTTGATAAAAAACACAAGAAGATTTTAGGATTGTTTAATAGTTTACGTAACCAACAATCTCTAGACCATAACCTGTAATTCCAACACGAGGCATTTTACTAGAATTACTGATCAAGTTGAGTTTTTTGATTTTAAGGTTGTGCAAGATTTGCGCACCAATCCCAAAATCGCGGCTGTCCATGACAATAGGAGGAGCTTTGTCTACTTCTCCTTTGCGTTGCATGCTCTCTAGTTTTTCGATTCTTGACAGTAGATTTTCTGAAGACTGTTGTTGGTTGATAAAAATTACCGCCCCTTTTTCAGCTTCATTGACTAAAGAAAAGATATCGTCCAAGCCTTTGGTAATTTCCCCTGTCAACATACTCAATAAATCGTTACTTATTCTCAGGGAATTGATTCGCGTCAATACTGCTTCATCTTTTTTCCAATTTCCTTTAGTAAGGGCTATGTGAATTTGGTCATTGGTTGTTTGTTGAAAAGCTCGAAGACGAAACGGACCAAAACGAGTTTCTACCTGAAAATCACTTTTTTTCTCAATCAGACTGTCATGTTGCATTCGGTAGGCAACCAAATCCTCTATGGAAACTATTTTAAGATCAAATTTTTGAGCAACCTTGAGCAATTCTGGCAATCGAGCCATGGAACCATTTTCATTCATGATTTCCACAATTACACCCGCAGGTTCAAAACCAGCCAAACGGGCAAAATCAGTTGCTGCTTCTGTATGGCCAGTACGACGCAAAACTCCCCCATCTTTTGCAATTAAAGGAAAAACGTGACCCGGTCGAGTCAAGTCAATCGCACGGGTGTTATTGTCCACTAGTGAAGAGATGGTTTGGGAACGATCTGTAGCAGAAATACCCGTAGTAACACCGCTGCCCCTGTAATCTACCGAAACGGTAAATGCGGTATCCATTGGGTCTGATGTAGTATTTACCATCCGATCTAAATTCAATTGTTTACACCTTTTTTCGCTTAATGGTGTACAAATCAATCCCTTTCCATGGGTAGCCATAAAATTAATTTTCTCGGGCGTAATTACCTCTGCTGCAGCAACAAAATCTCCTTCATTTTCTCGATCCTCATCATCAACAACGATGATTATTTCACCTTTCTTGATCGATGCTATCGCCTCTTCAATTGTATTGAGTAATTTTTTTGACATATTATTTTATGATTTTGATCCCAAATATTTGGAATAAATTTTTTGAATTGGAACGGTTATAAAATCCAGATTAATAAGGCCTTCGTCTGATGAGGCTCGTTTGGTTAAATAAAAGGCAAAAGGGGCTATTACCAAAGTAGGAATCCAACTTGCCAATACAGGATGAATACTGTTGTCTTCCGCGGCATTTTTAGCAAAAATACCAATGTAATGATAGGACAAGAATATCAACACGGCCAACACCAACGGTAATCCCAATCCGCCTTTTTTGATGATGGCCCCCAAAGAAGCCCCAATTAAGAAAAGAAAAATACAGGCAAAAATTAAGGTGAATTTATCCAACTTAACCATTTTATGGAGGTTGATTACCTTCTGAAAAACAAAGAACGAACGTTTTTTGTTTTCTAAACTTCTTATGATTCCTCTCATATCGCTAAAAGATCTTTCTACTACTTGACTGATTTTCCAAGCTTCTTTCCCTTCCATAATATTTATCACACTTATTTTGACAAGAGAATCAGAAACAAAACTATCCTTGGCTACCACTGGTTTTATTTGACTACTATAATGTTTTTTGTTAAAATTTTCACTGAATATTTTTCTTTGAGAATCAAAATCACGCTCCAAAGTGTCGATACTTTTCTGAAGTTGATTTACTTTTTGCATTCTGTAGGTAGTGGTATAATTTTCCTCACT
>Ga0206677_10000628_pt1 | contig 33465 bp, 38 predicted proteins | sample M130m12015metaG_FD_155475 | JGI IMG/M metagenome (GOLD analysis project Ga0206677, IMG submission 155475) | Ammonia-oxidizing marine archaeal communities from Monterey Bay, California, United States - M1 30m 12015 | ecosystem: Environmental > Aquatic > Marine > Intertidal zone | place: USA...
AAGCCCAGACCGAATTTTCCATCGCTTGTCAGACGCGCCCTCTCCGACGCGCCAAAGTGAAACTGCAAGTTAGAAACGCCATCGCTTCCGTCATGTTGCATTTTTATAGCAGCATCGTTAGAACCACCGTTTCTTCGACTAAATTGGATAGCGGAAGTTACACTACTAGAACCACCATCGGTTGCATCTCTAATGTGTAATTTAGCGTCAGGCGACGACTCAGAAATACCAACGTTGCCGTCATGCGTTATTCTCAATGCTTCCACAATAGCATTACTTCCATATTGAGAAGGATGAGTAAAAATTGAAAAACCACATTGATCTTGATCTGAACCAGTTTGTACTGCAGCAAGAACTACTCGTTTATTTGTTTGTTCTGTCCCTGAACCACTTAATCCAATGGAGCCACCAAAATTTCCAGCTCCTGCTCCGGACGCACTATTCTCAATAAATAAATCATTTGAATAGCTATTATAGGTTGTATTAAAGGCTGTAGTTCCTTTGATGTGAGTTTTATAGCTTGGTGAAGCTGTTCCGATACCAACGTTGCCATCACCACGAATAAAGAAATCAACATTACCTGACGTATCTTTTGTCCGAAACTGATAGCCATCACCACCACTTCCACCACCACCAGTAACAGATAAGCCACACGAGGCTACAGTAGAGTTGGAAGTATTAGTAATATCAACTAGAGGTTTAAGTGATGAAGATGCTCCAGACACATGCAACAATGAAGCTGGACTAGTTGTTCCCAGCCCGAATTTTCCATCGCTGGTTATCCGCGCCCTCTCTGCCGGATTAGCCGTGGACGCGCCTGTGTGGAACCTGATATCTGATCCGTCAGAAGTGTTGTTGCCACCCGACAATACTATTTTGCCGCCTTTGTTGGTAGCGCCGCCATAAATCTCTAAAACACCAGTGGATGATGCGGTGTTGATTGTTGTTACGCCAGTGAGCGTTGGAACATATGCTTGCCCCGATAGCCACAGGTCTTTGAATTTACGACTTGAACTACCCAAATCCACAGTGTTAGTTGATGTAGTCCCGTAATTATTGGTTGGCAAGATCGCGCCATCGCTAAAAGATAATCCACTATGGTTCGTAGTTGACGAATGTATTACAAGATCGTCTGATTTAGTAGATAACAAGCCAATAGTGCTGCCGTCCTTCAGATACTCAATAAGCGCACCGTCGCTACTTTTGCGATTGACTAAGACAGGAGTCCCCTCTCTGGTAAATGCGGCGTAAGAACCACCACCGCGCAACTCATGCCCTGTATTTGCAAAACCGGCAGTAGTCTTGCCCAAAAGAAACGTGCCATCATTTGTCAGCCGCGCCCTCTCCGTGTCGTTAGTACCGAAACGCATGGCTCCGTTGCTGACATTCCATAGAAACGTTTCTGATCCGCTTCTAGCAAGATACATTCTTAGATTGCCTGAAGTGCCGCCAAAGTATAGTTGCCCATCGCCGCCAACCGGATTTATGACAACTGCGCCATCCGGCATTATTCGCATGCGTTCTGTAAAAGATGAGCCATCTACTGAAGTTCTAAAAACGTGCGTAGGCGAACCTGCGTTTCCGTCAATAGCATCGTAAGTTAAGCCGTATGGATTGCTTGTTTGGCGAATTATTCCACCGATGTTTGTTCCTGTTCTTAAAAACTTTAACTGTGGAGTGCCGTCGGAACCCTCTAATTGCAATAAAGCACTAGGCGCAGCGGTACTTCCCACCATTAAGCCGCCATTGGGAATGTTGACGTTTTGACTAGAATCTATTGTCAGGGCTTCAGTTGATCCGTTTGAAGTTAATTTCATGCCACCTGCAACAGTGCCAAAAATTTGACCTTTTATTACTCCAGATGCTTGAAAATCAACGCCTCCAATGTTTCCTGAAGTACGCGTGGAGTTTATGTTTAATCTGGTAAAACCAGAAGTTGAAATTGTTGCATCTGCGTTTGTAGTAAGCCCTGCGCTTGTCACGCTGCCCGCAAAAGTACTGGCGAGATTACTACCTATCGTTAAACCAACTCCTCCCACAGTGGCAAAGTGTAAACTTTGACCTGAAATTAAACTTTGAATATACATTGCACCGGGGGTGCTAGTTGTATAAATAGAACCAAAATGCGTTCCATTATCTTTAAATAGTACATCTCCACCGTCAGCATCAAGGATAATGTCTCCTGTAGCATCAATAGTAAAGTCACCTGTAGTATCCACAGTAGCATTGCTGCCGCTTTTATAGATTGAAGCGTACTGTGTGCCACCGTCTTTAAACCGAACGTGTCCAGTATCGTCCGCATCTAGGTGAATGCTGCCAGCAACGTCTAGAGTCATATCGTTTGCGTAGACTTTTATTCTAGCTTCTTCGGTATTACCAGTTTGCTTTTTAAAGTAAATATTTTTTGAGTTACCATCACCACCAACTAAGTTTATGGAGGGAGAAGCAACAACATCAATTCCCAAATCACCACCTAGAGTTGCACCTGCGTTGGCTGTAACGGTAGAATTAAAAGTAACCGCACCTGCTTCCGAAGCGTCCAAAGTCATCATAGTGAAAGCACTTCCACCATCGTTGCCCTTGAATATGATGTCCGCATCTGAAACTTCAGACTTAATAGCTAATGAGCCAGAAGCCCTCGTTAGTGTGCCAAAAACTCCGTTGCCTGCCTCATGCAAACTAATTACACCAGTGGCCGCATCTAGGATTAGACCTCCGGCAGAGTCTACTGTCATATCGCCAGAGGCGTTTGCTATATTTCCGGTGACCTGAATACCTGTGGAGCTGGTGGATAGTCTGGCTGCGTTGTCGTAGTAAAGAGTAACTGCGCCATTAGGCAACGCTGCAAGCATTGTTTCGCTAAGGGACGCTTGCATAACAATGCCATTACCATTTGTGCTGATATACATGTTTCCTGTACCAGCGTCGACAACGTAAGAATGACTAGCATCATGATAAATCTGTAAATCACCAGCGCCAAAAGTGGCCTTGACGTTATCAGCAAACTGGAATTCTTCAGATGTCGGATTCCAGACCAGCTTGGCGGTCGTTCCGGTATCCTCAAATAAGCTAATCCCGCCAAGTCCATCAACTCGCATGCGATTAACGTTATTTGTGCGCGTGACAACACCAGCGGAATTAGTCTCTGTGCCGCCAGACTTGCCAGAGTCTAAGATCAAATTTGTGTAGCTTGCATCATCAGCAGAATCGTTCGCTCTGATGATCAACTGGCCGCCCGTTGACAGCAGATATTCGCTATCGTCTTCAGTGCCAACGCTTGTGTTTCCGAATCTAACATTTCCAGTGAGGTTGCCACCGGCTAACGGTAGATGACCTATTTGCGAATAATCATATGCAGCTTCCCACTGAAGACTATTAGACGCAGCACCGTCCGCGAAGATTGTGCCTGGCGCTAAGAAATTACCGTTGTTGACGAATGAGAAGTTAGTGCCGCCACCTGCATAGTTCAAATACATGTTTGACGTTGCTTGCGTGACATCAGCGTGGAGATGCCAAGCAGTTGCGTCTGACGCGCTGCTGTCTTTCCAGTAGATTCCTGCGTCACCGCCAGCGGATGAAAGCGTGAAATCCGACTGAGCTTTGATCGGGTGACTGAACTCAAAAGTATCTGTCGCGGTCTTCCACAGAAGCGTTGCATCAGTTGTTGAGTTGACTGCGTCTTGAACTGTTATACCGGCATTATTCGCAGTAGACGAAGAATCACCGCTAGAGTAGTTGAGCGTTATGTTGTTGTCTTTAACCGTTAGATTATCAGTGTTAACGGTGGTGGTTGTACCGTTCACGGTCAGGTCGCCGCCAACAATTACATTGCCATCAGTGCTGATATTGCCATCTGCGCTTATGCTTGTACCGGTAGAACCATATCCACCACCAAAAGAAGCTGTCGAAGTGGTTACAGCACCAGCGCCTGAGTAGAAATCACCACCGATTAAAACGTTGCCGTTATCAACAAACGCAATCGGGCTCGTGCTGCCATTGTTAAATTTAAAATATAAAACGCCAGAACCGCTTTCTCCGTACCCGGTTAATCCCTCAATAGACCAGTTTTCATCATAAGTGTCACTGTCTCGCCATGAGATAGTTCTTGCGCCGCTTGACCCTGACAAGATTACATCGCCAGTTAATAAGCTGCCCGGTGCTTGATCTCTGATAATGCTGCTGTCATCAATCGTGAAATATTGAGTGGCGCTATTGAAGTATAGTGTCCTTTTAGATGATGAACTAGGATTGGCGCTAGTTGACCCGCTACCTGCAACATAGCTTACCTGCACCCTGACAGCTGTATCGCCAGCGACATAAACAGACGCGTCAGACATGCTAAGATTAAACTGTGCGTCTATCCCGTCTCTGTCTCTTATGTACCAACCATTGCCAGAATCATTAACAGAATAGTAGTTGTCGTTTGACGCTTCGCTTCCGTTGTAGACTCTGCGTGTAAATGTTTTAGTCCCGCCATTCACATCCGAAAACGTGCCGGGAGTGCCAGAGGTGATGGTCGCTTTTTGTAGTTTTAACGTTATGCTGTCGGGAAAATCTTCTGCACTAGATATTGCAAAAGGCAAATAATTTAAAGGAAATAAAACTTTTATTGTCAGCGTTTGAGTTGTTGACAGAATCAATCGCGCATAGTCTGTGTTACTTGTCAGCTCATCAGCAACCTGTGCGACTGCATTATCTGATTCTGCTGACAGGTTAGATAAACCAACTCCAACCAAACCGTCTTGTGCACTGTCAAATATTACTGCACTTGGGTCGTCCGGTCTTGTTATTACAATTCTACTAGCTGTTACACCACCGTTTGCGTCAACCTTGAACGGCGAGTCTCCAAGCGCAGCAGCGCCAGCGTAAAACTTATAGTTTGCATCCGCACCATCCATTGTCGCTGATGTAGCGCCAGAACCCGCGACAAACTTTGAGCTTGTGCTAACGTTACCGGTAAATGCGCCAGCGTTTGCGTTGACAGTTCCTGTGAACGTTCCGCTCGTCGCTGTTATGTTACCAGTGACCGATAGGTTGCTACCGTCAAACGTTAATGCTTCTGATGTTGAGGTTCTTACGCTTAGTTTATATTTACTGGAGTCGTACCCCAGAAAAAATCCTTCTCCACTGTTGTAAGAAGTTTGACCGCCCCTGATGGAGCCGCCTTGGTTCATCCTGATGCCGCCTTGGGTGATGGTAACGTCTTCTTCTATACCGCTAGTTGCTACTGCATTCCCGCTCGTGCTTGCTGTAGCGTCGCCAAGGTTGATTTTGATAGTGTCATCAGCATTCAGGTCAACGCCGATAGTTGGATTTGCAACGTTGTCCCAGTTGACAGCAGTCGCTAAGACGGTAGCTGAAACGCCAGCAGTTGTGCCAGTGCTGAAGTCACTAACAGCGGTGCGATCGGCATCTGCACCAACGTTCTTTTTGCAGCGGATCCAGTAATAGCGCACATTTGTAACAACAATCGGGTCGAAAGCGTTGCCGCTATCATGCACGAACTGCGTGCCATCCGTTTCACCGATTTTCTTTAGCGCAGTTGAGTTGCTGCGATCATTGACGGTTGACGCGTAGACTTCGACAGTTCCAAAATCACCCGGTCTACCAGGATTTTGCCAGTTCAAAAATACCTTTGCCTCGCCGCTTACTGCGCTCAACCCAGAGGGCGCTGGTACGCCTCTGAAAGCGTCTGTGATGTCGCCGGTTGCTGTAATCGTTGAATATTCATTATTTGCTGGATCTGGGTCATCGTAAGCATCCTGATCGTCTTCTCTGAGCGTTAGATTTACGCCGCCATCATCTGCAAAAGTCCAGCCAACGCACTGAAATATTTTATTCGACCAGCTCAACTCCTCGATGCTGACGTTTACTCTATCACCCGCAATAATGCGCAACGCGCCAAGATTCGCCGGAAAGGTGATCACCTTCTGCTGGCTAGTTTTGTTGATCAACTTGTGGGCAAGTCGTTGCGCACCAAATGACGAATTTGTCATTGGGAACTGCATTTCCTTTTCAAGAACTAGCGCATTGTCTCGACTTAAAGCTGCGGCCAACTGCACCTTCGGAAATTCTGAGCTTTTATGATTCTGAGCTGGATCGACGAAAACGCCTTTGACGGTGTTGAAGCGATCAGAGCGCTCAAACGATGTCTTGATGCCGATTGCGCCGATGAGATCATCTTCGTTTAAAGACTGCGTTGGCGCTTCGTAAATTCCAGCGCGCAGGATGTAAACGCCGTTGGAATAAACCAGCGTGCCGTTCATGCTGCTTAAAATCTTGTTGATGTTTGTACGGTGGCTATCAGTCCCAAAAAGCACGCCGTTGCAGGTAAATCGACTTTCAGTGCCGCCGGGAACTGTGACGCTAACATCACATCCATTTGCAGCGGTAACAATCGCCGCCCAATCGACTTTGTCAGCAGCAACGCCAAGTCCAAACTCGCTGTTAATCAGGTAGTCAGCAAGGCAGAGCGCCGGGTTAGTGGAGTATGCGATATAACTTGCATCAGTCGGATTTGCACCGGCTGCGTTGCCAGCAGTAACGTCTAATCGCGGGTCATAGACCTTGCGTCCTTTTACTATTGCTTTGATATCGCTCGGGGCCAGTTGCTCCCATGTCTGTGCGCTGTCATCGTTTAGCGTCCACTTCATCGCAAGGTACGCAACGTTTTTGCCTTGATGCGCGCTGGTGTAATCGGAAAATGTGCTGACCATCATCGAGTCTGCTGCTTGCGTGGCAGTTCCAAGATGCTTGTTGATGACGCAGATCGTGCTGCCGCCCTTCGGGCCAAAGTCGCCAGCAATGACATTACCACCGGCAGCATTGCCGCTATTAATCTGCGCGTCACTGATCAGCTTGTTATCGAAGTGAACATCTCTAATGTCGGTCACTTCGTGACCAGCAAGCGCAATAACGTGGTACAGATCCGCGTTGTCAGTTCCCGCCATGCCGATATATGTAATCGGCCCGCTGACTAGCGTCTCGCCATAGATAGTTTTGAAAGGTTCTGTCGTGCTTTTAACGGTGCGCTGTCTGCTTGCATCGCTGTCAACCTGCGGCATATCAACCGCAAACAAACTGTTGACCGCTTTAGTTGCGACCAGTGCGGCACCGGCCACAACAGCGCCGCCTAACGCGACCGCTGCGCCAATGCCTATACTAGCACCGGCAGCTAGACCGCCGACGGCACTAGCAACGGCGATACCAACACCCTGTAAAAATACTCCTGCCGCTGCAATTACTGGTGGCATAAGATCCACCCCGCAGCGATGTAGTTAGCTGGAATTCTTGTTAAACCTTTCATTGTCAGACAGATCGCCTCTTCTCCCAACTTGATGCCCATCAGTTGACCTGATGGAAATTTTAATATCACCGGGGAGCCATCAGGCAGCTTAAAAACATCTTCTGTTGATTCACCCAGCAGTGCCGTGACCGTGTCTTCAAGATCACCTTCTTTGTCGATGATCGCATACGCTTCTTTTTCGCTGCTGTAATCAAACGCCGTTAAATAATCTTTGCCCGTGGTTTCTTTTGCGATGAAGTTAGCAAATTGCACGCAATCAGCATCGCCATATCCAAAGTCACGGCGCTGCCATTTGTTAAGTGCTTTCAAAACCTTCGATTTAATCAATTCCGTTTCTCGTGTTCGCCGTCTCTGCTGCCAGCGTTGCCGCCACCTGAGACTGATTGCCCCGGAGTTTTTGCACCCCAATCGAATTTGGCACCCTGCACATCTTGGATGTGACTGAAAAAAAGGTCGCCGCTATGACGCTGCTGCTGCGCCGCGTTGGTGTACATCAAATTGCGACTGACGTTAAATCTCGACAGTTCCGATTCTGCAATAAGCTGGATCGCATCGCCGCCATCTGCGCCAACGCTGACGTTCATCTGATCCATAAACCCAGCCCATATTTGCGTTGGATCAGCGAGCAATTCGTCATCATCATTAAGCACGCCAAGATAGATCGTGACAGCGCGCATAAAGTAATTTTCAGTGAGCGCTGCGCTGCTCATGTCCGCGTCAAGTCCCGACAGCGTTAACGTGATCGCGTAAGGCGAAACGTCCATGCCTTCTTCCACTTTACTTATAGAACCCAGCGAGCCTACACCTAGCCAATCCTGGCTACCCCAGGTGTAAGTACCTATTGAGTTGTGCACATACACAGTGCCGCTTGGAAACTCTAGCTTTGCAAAGCTGACGAGCGCAACATTCTGCTCCGCGAGTGCGTTTGCAACTGCTGTTGGAAATCCTCGACTCATGCCAGCACATCCTCGATAGCTTCAACCGTGAAATTAGAAACGATGCCGGGCTGCGTATCCCACGATGTTGCGCTTGATAACATAAAAACCCCAAAAATAGGTTGCAGGTAATCAATCTGCTGATCGTTAACAGTTGGCTTTCTGATCGGAGGCGCAAGCGGCATGCCATTTGTAGTAGTAGTCGTACCGTCAGAATTTGGTTTTGCAAAACTCAGAGCGCCGCCAGAACTGTTTACATCTTCTGTCACCATGTGCAACTCATTGTTGAAAGCAACATAATCTCCCGCCTTCAAATATCCGGTCGTTGTGCCAGATGCGCCGTCAACTATCAGGACAGATCCCGTTTGGTTCGCGCCATCAACTAGCAAAGTGTCATCAGAAGGTGCAATACCGCGCTTTGTCGCCGAGTGATCGTACAGATACATCCGATGTTCCTGACCATTCAACTTAGCCAGAAATGCTTGCATAATGGCACGATCATTTCCGGTGAGGTTGTTGAATTGCATGCTAACCTTCCAGAGGGATCCTTTGCGTCTCACTGTCTGCACCGCATTAGTCAGAGGGCTTTGAAATGTCTTTGTGTTTGTCACAAGCTCGAATGTGCTTGAGGCCGGGATAATCGATGGGAACATATATACTGTCATGCAAATCTACCTCGTCGCATCAGATCCTGCACCGTTGCGATTGTCTGCTGCGATGACTGCTGCATTGCATTCCTTATCTTCATCTCAATGCCCGCGTCTGCGCCTTTAGCATCGATGTTGTTTACGATCGTAATTCCTCCAGCTTGCCCCTTAGTGTGATCAACTATCGTTTCCCTAGGGTGCAAAATTGCTGGAAAACCACCTTTGCCATCAACACCACCGCTTCGGCTTCCGTTTCCAGTGAAACCACCACCATCAAATGACTGCGCCTTTATCTGCGCAACCTGTCCGAGTCCAGACGCAATCGTTGCTGCGGCCATAATGAAATTGACGGGGGGAGGGTAGCTACTAAGTGCGAGCGTTGCCCCCTGGTATGTTTGCATCACCGCTTGCGCGATTTGGAAGCTCTTGTTGAGCTTAAACAGTTTTTCGTTGTTGCTTGCGATCGCACCAAACTGGTTGTTTAGTTCTCCGATAACAATTCCGGTTCGCTTTGTATCGCTTGCGGCCATGAAAGCATCGTACTTTGTTTGCGCGGCCATCTGTTGTTCTTGGAAAAACGTCATGCGTTGCAATGCTATTGCACCATTTTTGTCTGCGTCTTCCGCTGTTTTCTTTCCGGGTGCGGCTGCTGCTATTACTTCAGCAGTCTCTTCAACTTCTGCCCTCAGTCGCTGGTATGACAAAGTGAGTTGCTCACTAGGCAATGCAGTTTTCTTAAACTTTTCTATTTTGGCTATAATCGCATCGATAGCTTGCTGCGTTTCTTCAGCACCAACCACAACAGCATCGTTACTGGTTAGCGTGCCATCATTCAACTTCTTTTGCAGTGCCATCTGCTTTTTGGTGAACTCACCAAAAGTGATCAAACCTTCATTACGCTGTTTTTGAAGCGCCATTTCTTGTTTGAAATATTCTGCCCTGCCCTGATCGGGTGCAAGCAGTTCTTCATACGCCTGTTGCGCTTTTAGCGCTGCGAGCTTAATAGACAGGATGCCATGCTCGACCATCTGCACCGTGTCGAGAAATTTGCCGAAACCTGAAACTAACGCATCAGCAACGTCCTGCCCTATATTGCCAAATCCCGCAGTGTCGAGCGCCGCCTGATGAAAGTCAGTTGAAACGCCCTGAATGATTGGGGCAAATGCGGTTGCTAGTTGGTTACCAAGTCCAGTAAAAACGCCTTTTGACTTGGTAACGGCATCGTTAGCCATCTCGATTTTTGCAGCATCGACACGGTTTATAGTGACCCCTAACGTTTCAGCTTCCTTGGCCATTTCTTGCAGGCCAGTGGAACCCCCTGCGAGTGTCGAGACCAAACTCACGCCTTCAGAATCGAAAAGTTTCATAGCCAAACGAACTTTGTCAGATTGGCTTTTGACATCACCCATCGCGTCAGCGATGACTTCCATCTGTACATCGAGTGGTAGTTTTTCGAGATTTGAGGCGTTGATGCCTAACTCGATCAGCGCGTTCTTCGCCTCACCAGTGCCGTTGGCAGCTTCTGACACTCTACGCGTCAATCGCTGCATCGCCATATCAAGCGTGTCAGATCCAACGCCGGTGAGTTCTGCAGCGTGTCTCAGACCGCCCAGAGCTTCAGTGGTAACGCCAATTTTGTCAGCAGTTTTTGCAAGGCTGTCGATGTTCGACATCTGCATTTTTGTAAGAGCTGCGGCGGCTGCCGCTCCTGCCGTTGCAAACGCTAACCCGATTTTTGCGGCACTTGAAGCTAGACGACCTGCCGCTTGATTGACCGATTTAAACGCAGCAGCAGTTTTGTCTGTTGCGCTAATCGGAATGTTGTACCTAGGGGCCGCCATCGTCTTTTATCCTAAAATATGCTTGCCATTCGAGTAATTCGATGTCAGAGATTTTTTCAATTTCGCGAACCGTTTTGTGCAAGTGTTCGGCAAGCTGAAACACAAACAAACGACCCCGATCCGCTCTTAGTTTCCCTCGAGATCCTCAGACTTAGGTTGGAGTTCCGCAATTTCCCCGGCGACTCGAATCAAAGTATCTGGATCGACTGCGCGCAGCATCTCGAAGAGATCGCCCTTTGAGAAGATTGGTTTTCCAGATCCATCAATTAAGTAATAGATTAATGAAAGCGCAATGCCTTCATCCATCTTGTCACCGGTCAGCTTGCTCTGGATTTCCATCTTCTTTTTGACAGATATCTGAGGGCGCACAAAGAATTCACCACCCCATTCAGGAATGGTTAGCGGTTTCGGATCTACCGCAAGAATTTCTTGATAGTGCGCCTTTGCTGTATCGAGTACGCTCATCTTATGATTGTCCTGTAGTCAGCGCTCCAGTACCCTGCAAGCTGATGCTCGCCTCAATCATGCCGTCATAAGACGAGTTACGACTGTGACCAGTGACTAGCGCGTTGCCGCTGTAGTAAGTATCACCGGTGGCAGTTCCGTTCATTTGAAACTTGACGGCGACCTGATCAATTCCGGGTTGCAATGCAACTTGCCCATCTGTATCCGCAGGATCGAATAGCACATCGACGCTTGCAGTCCAGCTTGTGATGGTAGGCACATGCGTTGCGGCGTATGAACCCATCGTGGTGGTTTCAGCGGTTGCTGCACTTGCCTCGATGCTGAATGATTTTACTTCTGCAACGGTGCCAGATCCTGCTACTTCAATAGATCCGTCATTGCCTTTATGAGTTGCCATCTTGTTTGTCCTCTAGTTTTTTAACTTTCTTCAGTGGCTTGTCTTTCTTGATAGCCACTTCGTCTGCTGGCTTGTAGCCAGAATTTAAATATGACTGCACATAGCTAGGATGCACGCCGATTGTCACTTTGCCGCTAGGCGATACCATTTTCATGTCAGTACCTACAACGCCACATCAGGCGCATTGTTAGCAGTGCGGTATTGCACCGTATAACTCATCGTTACAATGCCGATGGGTTGCTCACCTTCACCGGTCAATTCAATTTCGGTTGCAGACAAATAGCTGTCTTTCGCTAGGCTATTAATTGTTGTATCTGCCGCCATTGCGATCTCGACCTCTTTAGATATCAAATCCAATACGTCATCAAGATTGCTTGCTGTCTTTGCGTAACCTTCGATTACGAGGTTCAGTTCTCTTTCCACTTCCGGTTGCGTGCCCATTACATCCGGCGCGCTTGACTCGCTTGTCGTATACACCAACAGCCCCGGTAGGTTGTTAGCTGCAAGAGGGTAGACGCGCGATTGATAAACCTTGCTGCTAGTCGTTGTTAGACCGGTCAACGTGGTTGCCACGCGCTCCCTAATTTGTCTGCGCACATGATTTGCCATCTACTGCGCCTCTAGCACGATCTCGCTAATACCAGTTCCGTCAGGGCGTACCCCGACAACGTTATAATTTGTGCTGTCGATCTCTATCAGATCACCGTGAGCGATGCCAGGAACCTTCGACGTTTGCACTGTAATCACGGCTTGTTGCGTCTCAACGCCAACAATGTTTCCAACGTCTTCAAGATAATAATCGTGACGAAAAATAACAGTGATCGCACTAGCACTGCCCCCGCTTGGCGTATAGTTTGCTCCGGTACCGTGTTCAGATACCTCAAAAAATTCAGCCAGTTCTTCGAGAGCCATTGTTTTAGCCTACTTGCCGCGTTTAGTAGTTTTTGGCGCATCTTCTCTACCTGCACTTTTCTTTGCTGATGCCTCAACAGGCACCGCTTTTTTCATGCGAATAAGCATCAACGCATCTTCTTCCGTTAGGTCGTACTCACCACCGGCTTTGCAATCAAATCCAGAAGCGACAACGCCAACTAACACCTTAACCTTTGCCATCTTGTTAGATCCTTTAGAGGGGGAGTTGCCCGGAACAAGTCCGGGCGCGTCCTTAGTGCTTATCATTAAGCGCCTTTGGCAAATGATTCAGCGTGTCTTACGCCGATATCTACCATCGCGTGCAAACCTAGCGTGAGCTGTCCGGTTTGCGCGTTGCGCTCAGTGATCACTTCAATTGCACCAAACTGAGCAATCATCAATTGGCTGAAATCGCCAAGTAAGATTGTGTTTGCTGTCATGCTTGAAGTTGGATTTACTGAGTAACCCATGATGCTGTTATCTTCGGAAACAAACCGACCAGAACCGGAGTCCTTAGTGGTTGTTTTCAAAGTACCAGCCAAAGCGGGAGTTGTTACAAACGCCATGTTTTGACCCATCGCATTGTCAGCAGATATTGCAGACTCTATGCTAACGATCTCAGCAAAGGTTGGTGCGCCGGATGAGCTGAATGACACACTACCAATTCCGGTTGTGGCCAAAATGCCTGTAGGCTGGTTGCTAGAACCAGTGCCAGCAAGTGCGGCTGCGTCGATTGCAACAGCGATTGACTTAGTGATGTCATCGCGTATCACGCTTTCAACTGATGGATCAGACTGAACCAACAAGTTGCGGCTGATTTGCACAAACGATGCGAGGTTCTTAGGCGTAAGTGATACGCTTGCGAACACTGGCTGTCCTTCAGTTGGCGCGCCATCTTCAGCAACCCAGTAGGTTGAAGTTCCGGTTGCTAACTTTGGAATTGCAACGTTGCCCTGGAGGTTACTCATTACGCGAGCGCCCAATCGAGTCGTTACCATCGCAGCGCGTAAAGCGTCGATGAACGAAGCACCGTCGTGGTCAGTTCCGACCAGAAACCCACCGGCGTTGTTAGTGCCAACAGTTAGATCACGCTGACCCCACTGCATATCGGCTGGCATGTAGAAACCACCTTGGCTGGCATTTCCAGAACGCTGACCAATTGTGTCGGAGATTTCTTTTTCCAGACCGGCTTTTGACCAATCACCTGATGCTGATGCAGAGATCGCACGCAGCAAGCTGTAGCTTTCTTTTTCACGCTTGCCAAGATCAACATTCAGAGGGCTTGCAATTTCAGGTGCCGCTTCAGGTTTGCGCGCCAGTTCTTCCTTTGTCCGTAGAAACGCTTCGCGCTGAAAATGATCAAGTGCAAAACCTTCGTTCATTGCTTTGTCAGCAAGTTCACGCAGGTACGGTGCATCCTTTGCCATTTCGTTGATAGTTCTTACTCGCACTTGCTCTTCTCTCAGTGCAAGTTCACGCGCTTCGTTCTTTACTACTTCTATATCTAGATTTTGATCTTCCATTTTTGGAGATTCCTTTTTTGCTAAATTGATAACACGGGTTAAATTGTCGCCTTCAACAGCGTTAGACCTTCCGACTCCTACCGCAACATCTGCGGGAGTGCTAACCAAACTAATTTCGTGAGGCATCCATCTGGTCGCTTCAAAAACTCGTTCGCTCCGCTCTTCCATTTCCTCGATAACATATCCAACCGAAACCCCGGTTCTTATGCCGTCTAAAACGTCTTGGTAATACTCTTCTGCTCTTTCGCTTTTTGAAAACCTGACCGTGGCAATGCCGCGACCGTCTTCGAGTTTGGCGTTTTCAATAACGCCGATTTGATCGTTCAAGTCATGATTCGCCAACAGTGCTGCTTTGGTGTTCAAGCGCGTCAGGTCAACAGATTCGGGGGAGTGCGAAAGCACCTCAGTCCCAAACCAACGTTCGACCGGAGCCTCGCTAGAAAAGCTCAAAGTGATTGTTCGGTTGTCTTCATCGACGTTCGCCCGCTCAAAATTCATGTGCCGGTTGAGTGTGCCGGTCTTTATTTCATTCATCTGTTTCGTCCTCGTTTTGCATAGGATTCACCGGCCCAAACTCGAGGCCAAATTCTTGCATCAATTCTTTTTCCTTCGCGCGCTGGTCAAACACTTCTTCCAAGTCTTTGCCCTGTGACGCTGCGATTGCTGACAAGCTAGTAACGCCTAACTCGTAAGCCATTTGATGCGATTGAAGCTCTTTAACAGGATCGACCCACGACCAACCACGCGGCACAAACGTTGCGTCTGCTGCGGTGCTACTCAATCCCAGGCGATTACGATTAAACTCAAGCCAAGCTGCAAAAATGGGTCGAATAAGGTGACATACATAGAACTGCTGCCACTTGCGCCAGTTGTCGCGTTCCTCGATAGTGCCAGCTCTGATTGAGCTGAAATTAACGCTGGTTAGATCGCTTGATAGTGCGTGGTAAGTTACGTTTAAACCCGTTGCAACTCCGCGCAGCACGCCAGCAACATAATCGCTGTATGCGCTCACGGGATGATTGGGATCTAGCATGGCCAGTTCAGTGCCAGCAGGGAGCTCAGTAAATCCTACGCCACCGATTGAGGGCGGCAGACCGTAACCGTCTGCGCCGTCTTCGTCATCAAGATAGTCGCCGGTCGGAGTTTTGTAATAACCGACCTTGCTTGCCGCTAACTCTGCCGCTTTCATTTCCGCGCGCTCGTATCTGTTGAGCATTAACAAGTGAATCATTACTGGCGCGAGCCATGTGGCACCACGAATCTGGTTAGGGCGATCAGACTTGTATATGTGAATGATGTCTTCGGCTGGGACGCGCTCGTATGAATTGATATTTGGCGACTGAGTTGGCATGCCGAATATGCTTGGCACTTTGTTCGGTGGCATTTTCCAAAGGTAGTACGCAACAGGTTTACCCGCGCGATCAAGCTCGATGCCCTGAACGATCGCGTTGTTATCTCTTGTGGCTTCCCGATTGAGTTCGTAATCGAGAAAATCAGCATCGTACAGCGCGATTTTGAAATCATTCCCGCGCACGATTCTGACAATCACCTCACCGTCACGCGCAACCGATCTTGCGACCAGGCGCTGGATGTCTTCCCAATCGAGTCGCCCATCGCGCGAACAGTTTTCTGCGTAAGTCCATTTTTTAAACTCGCGCTCTATGGTGCGATTAACTCGCATATCGAGCTTGCCGCGATTGGTGCGCGCTTTGCTTTGCAGCTTCACGCCTTCGCCTATCACGTTCGTTTCGACTAGGTTCAGATATCGCGCCACATAGTCATTGTTCTGTTCAAGATCCCGCGCGCGCGCTCGCAGCGTCTCGCCTTGGGTGCGCAAGTCTTCGTTGATGCTCTTTACTTCTGTTACCCAGCTTTTGACAACTTCGTTGCTTGCTGCGTCCCAGCGCCTTGCGCCTTTCATGATCTGACCCCGAAGCGCTTGCGTGTCTTGGTATTGATCTCGCCAGCAGTTTGATCGCGCATTCTTTGCAGTTCCGGTAAGTCAACATAAGAGAAACTGCGCCCAGCGATCGAATAAGCACTCGCCGTTTTTGTAGTCAGTGTCAAAATAGCAGTTTCGAGGTTTTCGAGTCGCTGACGCAGATTAGTGATCGGGTTAGTGGTCGCCTCATCGCGGTTGGCAAGTAGCTCGATTTCGCCACCGCCGATTGTCAGACGTTCGCTGTCGCTGTTGCGCGTGATGTACGCTTGATAGGTGTAGCGTCCGACCGTGTAGGCGGCAGTCGTTGAGCTGCCCACTTCGACGATGTAATCAAGTCCAGATGCGCTTGCCGTTATAGCGATCTCAGTCGCGCCAGCTCCCTGGAGTCGCAGGGCGTATTTCAGCGTATATGCGGAATTCGCATATTCGGCATTAAGGTCGGTGCGCTTCCATGCCCATCGGTCACCACTTACAAGTTCAGTGGGTTCAGAGGTCGGATAGTTAGCAGAATCAAACGCATTTGTCATCGCGCCATGATCCAGAATGCTTTGTAAAATTTTTAGAGAAAAACTTTACAAATTAGACCAAACAGGGAAAACAGACCAAACAGACCAAACAGACCAAACAGACCAAACAGACCAAACAGACCAAACAGACCAAACAGACCAAACAGGAAAAACAGGAAAAACAGACCAAACAGGAAAAACAGGAAAACAGGAAAAACAGACCAAACAGGAAAAACAGGAAAAACAGGAAAAACAGACCAAACAGGAAAACAGGAAAAACAGACCAAACAGGAAAACAGGAAAAACAGGTTTCTTAACTTTCGTTCAGTATCTGATAAACCCTTTGCCGCGTGATCTGAAAGCGCGCGCACAGATCATCAATATTCCTGCCGTTGAACTCAGCACGCAGCGCCTCACGATCGAGTTTGGGCTTTTTCAGAATGTAAACTGTGTCCCCACCCGCTTGCTTATGAAGGGCATCAACGATCGCATCGCGTAGCTCATCTGCTAGACCATTATCGACTTTTGAGTGCAAAACTTGCGTGATAATCGCCTCAATCATAGCCACGCACCACTGGGTTGCGCGTTAATGCTCCACTTGCGCGCTTTTGGTTGCGTTTTGGCGCTCTCTGGCGCGTTCTCAGGCGTTTTTGGCTGCGGGTTAATGGGCCGCTTACGGGTGTTACGGGATAGCCTCAGAGCGCACAGATTGTAGACTCTCACATCCAGTGCTTCGTTGCGAGCGCGAGTGGTGACCCATTCTTGTCGGGGTCGCCCTTTTGAGTATCTGGTAACCAGTTTTTCGGCGGTTAATTGCGAAAAATACTCATCGTCATACGCGACATCTGCCGGAAAGTGACAGTATCCTGGCCCTGGTTCCTGAATAGTCAGATAGCTGTATACGATCGACTTTGCTTGGTCAACGCCAATTGGTTCAGCGCTAATTGCCTTCTTCCTGCGGCGTGCAAGTCTTCTGGCGCGTTTCTGTGCGTCTTCGATCAGTCCAATTCCAAATCCAGAAACGCCCTTCACCGCATAGCACCACTTTCGCTTTGCGACGAAATCGTAGACCAATTGCGTGTTATATCCGCTGTCGATCGCGACCGCATCAGCGTTTAAGTCTTCCAGCACTTCAGATAACTCATCCCACACATCTGGACGAGCGGTATCACCGGCCAGAATAATGTAATCGAGCGACCAACTCTCTTCTGTCTTTGCATCCCATCCAACGTGTTCAAGCTCGAGGCGATCTTTTTGCACATCGATGCCGATGGTAGTTTTCCCGAATTCCAGATTTTCTGGATATTCTTCGCGGCGCGTAATCAGCGCACCGGGGTCTACTTGTTCACCTTGCTCTTGCCAGCACTCGCCAAGCACCGTATTCACGAACGTCTTTAGCTGTTCCTGCGATCCTTTCTTTGCGGCAATGAAATCTGTCGCGGCATCGCTCCACGAGTACCATCCCAACGGCGAATATAAACTCGATAGGTGATATCCCTTATATCTGCCGGTAGCGGTTGCTCGCCATTCGCCTTTGAGTAGCATGTTCGTCTTGTTTGATTCTGCAATTTCAGATCCGCATTCATTGCAAACCAGGCATGCGGTCATTGGGTCATTGTCTTGCCATTTGATCCGATCCCATGTGATCGTAATGTATTCGCCACAGTGAGGGCAGGGCAGGTAAAACTGGCGCTTATCACTTTGTTCGTGATATTCCTGAATCGTGCAAAGCCCGTCGATCGTTGGAGTCGAGCATAAAAAAACCCGACGATTCCTTTTGAAAGTTGCTGTCCTGCGAATAGCCAACTGCACCGGCGAGCCTTCGCCGTCAACGTCTGATGGATAGCTCGAAACTTCATCAAGAAACAAATAACGCGCGGGCATAGATCGCAACCCAACGTTTGAATTAGATCCGGTTAGGATGAGCGTGCCGCCTGCGTAATCTTTCTGGAAAAGCGTATTGCCGGAGTCACGCGCGCGTGGTGCTGATATCTTGGCAGCGACTTCCGGTATCGAGTCAAGCATCGGCCCGATTCGCTGCTTTGACGCGCGCTTGGCGCTGTCAGCGGTAGGCATGACGTAAAGCATTGACCCCGGAGCATGATGGATCACATAGCCAAGCCAGTTATTACCACATTCGGTTGCGCCGATTTGCGCGCCTTTCATAAAGACCACGATATCGCTATCTGATTGCGCACTCAGCGAATCCATGATCTCGCGCAAATAGGGCGTGCGATCAGTGCGCCATTTGCCAGCCTCGCTGCTGCTTGCCTGATCCAGCACGCGATGACGGTCTGCCCACTCGCTAACTGTCAATTCCGGTTCTGGTCGCAGCGCTGCTGCGTAAACTTCACTGTACACGATCGGCCACCATCTCTAGCGTTTCTTTGACTTCTTTGCGCAGCTCGAACAGGATTTCTTTTTCTGTGCGTCCGACCAAAATCGAACTAATCCTTTCTGGCAATGCCAGGAAAGCGTTTTTGACTTCCCTGGCTGCGCTGTCTGCCTCGCGCTTGACGCTTGCGACTTCCACCAGCTCGCCTTCTTTTTCTTTGAGTACCAATTCCGCAAGTTCAGCATTCGCCGCTTCACGCTTGGCGCGCGCCGCGTTGTACTTGCCGTAATCTTCTGCGCCATCACTTTCAATGGCAGCTGTCTTGCGTCCTTGTTTCATATAGTTATATCAATCCAGAATTTAATAACTTTTAGGAATACTCACTATGAAAAAATCGATCATCGAATCACCCGCAGACGCTTTAAGTCAGGAAGGACCCGCGACCCTTGTGCGGTGCAACAAGGATACATAGTAACCGGCTCATCGTTTCTTTGGATTCTTGATGACATATGCCAACGCCTTGCCCATGTGCTTGTTGAAGTTCTTATCAGCGCTGCGCTGCACGCCACCGTAGAAGTCAAAGCGTTTTCGGTACGATGGTTTCGCACCTTCAACCATGAAGGGGGTCACGTTCTTACCGTTGCGTTCCATGATGATCGTGCGCTGCCGTCTGGTGTTGATTGCAAAGTACTTCTTCTTTTTGCGCTTGCTCTTCGTGTTCTGGGCTGGGTCAAAGTTCCTTCCGATGTCGCTGATGGCCTTAACTATCTGTGAAGGTTTTAGGTTGCCAAACTTATCGCGTGCTGCGGTGCGGCTGGGGTACAGGTATCGACCGGGGCCAAGCAATAGCTTCTCTGATTTCTTTTGCCGTCTGTCACCACCTTCGATGTGAGGCTTCATGATGTCCCGGCGCGGCTGGCCTTTGTTGCCAAAGTTCTCAATGTCTACCCGCGCAAACATCCGATCAATGCCGTCTTTGCGCTTTGCTCTTTGATACCTGATACCGCCCACAAGATATTGCTTGATCGGGTCTTTGAAGCTGTCGCGCATTAGCTTACGCGTGTCGTACATTGCTTCTTCTGCTGTATCGTTTAACGCCATAGACAACGCGAACGGCAGCTCTTTGCGGTGTATCCGGCTTAATTGTTTCTTAAAGCCTTTGAGGTTAGTGCGCACATCGACTTGCATGCTATTTAAGCTCCCGGCCCGTTTGCAGATCCCATTCGCGTGATGTCTTCACGGCGTAACCGCTCGCAGACTCAGGCGCATGATCGTCCTTGTCCCGGTTGCGCGGGTCATCACCCAGCGCATAGGACAACCACCAATGCGCTTTGTGTAGGTTCTCATCCGCATCGCCCTTGGCTTTCCAACGCCACAACATCTCAAAGGCTTGAACCACGCACGCTGTCTTGACATCTTGAGCGCCAAATTGCTGCACCATCGCATCAATGCATTCAATATCGCCAGCGTAGTGAGACGGGGCGTTTACTGCTTCAGAATGGAATTTCGTCATCGTAAAACTCTCCATCAAATTTTTTTAATTCAGATCCGGTAAATTGCAGCTTTAGCGCGATCACACCAGCCGGGATCATCTTGATCAGCTCATCGACCGTAAACGTGGCAGCGTTCTTGTTCTGGACGCGCTTCACTTGTTCCGCTTCGCGCACGACATGGATCGTTGTTCCTCTTGGGCCACCTTTGCTCGTCCAGATCATAGGCGGCATTGGTTCATTGCCCAGCAGCTTCGCCTCGCTTTCCATTGCGGCAATTCCTGCCTCGATGGATTTCGCGTGAATCCGAACACTGGGCAAATGCTTCTCTGCAACTGCCTTTTCGTATCGCTCAACTTGAGCGTCCCATTTGAATCGCATTTCACTGCTCACTTTCAGTCGAAGATAGTCAGCACCCCATTTCCGATCGGCAGATTCTCTTAACGCATCAACTCCGTCTGTGATGCTTTTTAGTTCTAAATCTTTCTTCAATTCTTAAGCCCCGGTCATAGTATTCATCATCACCTCCCCCCCTAAAGGGGGGGGGAGTGAGTGATGAATAATATCTTTTTTGACATTTGTCTGATGAATCGATGATGAATCGATGATGAATCTTTGTTCATAAAACTCCAATTATCTATTAATATCAATGACATACGGGATTCATCACTCTGATGACTCGATGATGAAAAAAAAGTATATTATTCATCATTTGGTGTCATCATTGAGTCATCATTCATCATCGCCAAATGATGACTACTACTGGATGTGTATACAGTAGTTTTTAGCCCTTTTTCACGCCCAATTTCCAGCCGGATTTGATGCGCAATGGCCAATTCTTCAGCCGAATACCAGATGTCGAATGGGCTACTCAACTGATCCACCAATCGCCGGTTTGACGATTTCGCGCATCTCATTGGTCAATTCACCCATCTCTCGCAAAAGCGCTTTTTTTTCTGAATACAGTTCGTCAGCATGCTTTTGCAGCGCTTGTGCATTTGAAAGTAACTCATCCGCATGCTTTTGCAACGTTGCCAATTCCAACATCAAATCGGAAATGTCCTCATCGTTTAGCTCAATCGTCACGTTTGCCATAGTTGTCCCTCTAATACTGTCCACGCTTTCGCCGCTGTCTGCGGCACCACTCCATTTCCGAGAGCGCGAATACGATCTACGCGATTTTCGGTGTTTTCCGAAACGCGTGGTATTCCTGCTTCCCATGAAGCAGAGTCCCAACCATCTATAACTTCGTTGTTTGTCTCAGTTAAGGATGTCCAACCCACTGGAACTCCCATCAATTTTTCAACCCAATCCGGGTTCAGTTGCCCATTGGTCTGCGCTCTGCCGCCAGCCTGATCTATCACTACTGTTGTTAGCGACTTCTGAGTGCCTTTCTTTGTCGGATCGCTCCGGTCTTGATAACCGAGTCGAGCTTCGTGTGCTGCTGGAGTCGGCCAATTCCTGACCGCGCCGCCCAATGTCGTGCCGCGCTTGTCCTTGCCTTTCACTTGGTTGTTGTCCTGCGTTGTCGGAGTTGGCCACATTGACACGAACCTGTCTAAACTCACCGACTTGTTTGTGCTGTAGTTCAGCTCCCCATTCGACGCGCCCTGATTTGTTGATTTCCGAATGATGTGATCGCTCGCCGTTGGAGTTGGCACGCTGTGGGTAGGTTTCTGCGTCAATCCCATTTGATAGGCTGGAGTCTGCAAGGATGTAGACTCGCTTTCGTTGATGCGGCGCACCGACTTCACTCGCGCTAAATATTCCGAACGTCGTTTTGTAACCAAGGCTTTCCAGGTCTTCGATGACTTCTCTAAGTCCAAGCGTGATGTGTCCTTCGACGTTTTCAAAAAAGCATCGAACAGGTCGCATTGCTTGGATATGTTCTCTGATGTATGGCCAGAGATGTCTGGGGTCATCCTTTCCGGCGCGCTTTCCTGCGGCTGAGAAAGGCTGGCAGGGATAGCCAGATGTAAGGATGTCAACTCTGTCTCGAAAGAGATGTGACGGGAAGGTTTTAAGATTCGACCACACAGGTGCCGGATCCAGGGCACCCGCTTCCATCTTCTGGACCAGGTTGGCAACGGCGAAAGCTTCGATCTCCACATAAGCGAGTGTTCTAAGTTCAAGCCCGGCAAGCTCAAGTCCTCGCTCGATGCCAGCGTATCCGCTACAAAAGCTGATGACGTTTCTAGGTTGTTTGGCAGTATCCACATCCATCACCACCAATCCGAATAATGCTGTCTGAACCAAAGCACCGGATTTGGTTGCACTTCTTCCGCAAATGCGATGTCCTCGCGCGCTTGCTCTGCCAGCGTTTCCATCAAATCACGCGCCTCGCGCAGCGTGGCAAAGTCCTGTTCACTCAAATCCAGCATGCCGCGAAGATGCGCTTCTTTAAGCAGTGCGCCTTGTTTGGCTAGCTCATAGGTCAGCAAATCTTGTTTAGCCCATGCTTCGTTCATTCGATTAACCAATGCTCGTCAGCGTGTTTCCCGACCACCTCGCGCTCAACCAAGCGACTGACGCAGCGTCCGAATGCGGCGTACCAACTGCGCTTGCCCGTGTCCATCAGGTTGCGACCTTCTTCGCGCCATTCGTCCAGACTGACCACTAAGCGCATCCCTTGAACACGGTTGCTTTTCGGCGCTTTACCGCATCGCTCGACCGCATTGCGCAGCGCTTTCATGGTCAACCGCTCGTTGGTTGTCAGTTGGAATTTGTGTTTCTCTTCCGCGATAATGCTTGCCAATTCCAGTGCAACGCTTGCCTCACCGATCGCGCCATCGCCAACGTTCACTTGCACCATGTCCAAATTAATCGGTTCTGCGATTTCGATATCTTTCTGCTTTTCGAAATTAAGCCGAATTTGATTCTCGTCTACTCGCTTGCACGACATCGACGTATTAACCGCACCAAGCAGGCTGGAACTGCCACGCATGCCTTTAGCGACATCTTTGCCAGAGTGATGAATGCCTAACACGCTGGCGTTGTGATCGGTCTGCAAGCGTCCACAGGCGGCAATGAACTTGCCCATCTCTGTCGCTGAATTCTCTTCGGCACCGGCCAGCGCTCGCGCCACCGTGTCGATCACGATTAGGTCAAACTCGCCCATTTCGCGAATGGTATTGGTCAAGCGAAACATCGCCTCGTCATCGACCATTTCAACCGTCTGAGGCAAAATGAAAAAACTCTCAACAGGATCGCAGGAATTGTGTGCATGCCACGCTTTGACGCGCGCAGGTAGGCCGCTAACACCTTCTCCAGCGATGTATAAAACGCGTCCGCCTTTGACAGTGTGATCGTTCCAATCTCTGCCAGCGGCAACGTGCAAAGCAAAATCCAACGCAAGGAACGTTTTGCCTTCGCCTGGAGGTGCGTACAACACCGTCAGCTCTTTTTCTGCTATCACGCCATCGATGAGCCATTGCGCGGGAGGCATGGCGTACAAATCCGCGATCGATAGCACCGGATAGCTCAAAGGCACGCCAGCATCGTCTTCGTCTTCAAATTCCAGTGGCGTATCGTCTACATCGGTCACGATCTCGCGTCTTTCATGCAGATCAACCAGATCATGCGTCAGCAAATAGTCTGCGACATCAAATTTGGCAGCGAATTCACGGAATTGCACAAGCTGAACGGTTGCAGCAAATGGCAATAACGTCTGGATGACCTTGCGCGCGTGCGCTTGCCCCTTCGCGTCATTGTCTTCATAGACCACGCAGTTGCGCCCTTTAAGGTAAGCCGAATGAACTTCAGACCATTGCCCGCCGCCACCTGAGTTAGTGGTCGCAAGCAAATCGCCTTCAGCGGCCAGCGCCTCTGCACATTTCTCACCTTCGCAGATGTGCACAACGTCATCTTGCCGGTTAACAATTTCGTGCAGCTTATAGGGGAGGGGGGTGATGCCTTTATTTTTGATGCCAGATTTGCCCTGCGCATCGAACTGCTTGAACCGCTTCGCACCGCTCGCACTTTCTTCGCGCGCTACCTGATAGCTGACTACGCCGTTTTCGTCGGTATAAAAATATCTCTGAACTTCGCGGAACTGTTCAGGACGCTTGCTCGTTTCTTCGCGCACCGGTTGCAGGCGAAAGCCAAAGTCATCGAGCTGCTGATAAATTGGCTTGCCATTTCCATGCAATTTCAGCAAGGAAATCGCGTTGCCGCCCTTATCCAATTCGTAATCGTAGAACTGCCCGTTATTGACCGATAAGCGCCGCGATCCATGTTTTCCCCAGCGATACTCGTCACCGCTAATCAAAGTCGGCTCGCCCCAGAGCGCTTTGCAGATAACAAGCATGGCATCGCCGCTCAAATCGTGTTCACGTTCTGCCATCATGGAAGTACCTCACGCCGACGGGTAGGGGGCGAGGGGGGCCAGAGTGACCCGCCAGCGCGAGGATTTGAAACTACCATGATGCGGCAGGTGAGTCGGTGTATTTCAGGTTGGTTTCGTAGTCAACCTGTTCAAGCTCGATAGGTCTTTCGACCCAGCCTATAATTGACCACTTTGGAATTGACGTATTGCCTTTGCCCATCTGTTTTGCTTCAGCACCTTCCCACTTGAGTTCCGCTAATTTGTTGCCTTCTCGCGCCGCGCTCATTTGTTCAAACAAGGCATCAAATCCAATCAACGCGCCTTTTTGCGCACTTTCCCAAATTTTGCGCTCGCCGTTTAAGCTAAATTCGCAACTGAATGCCATGTCGAAATCGCGCCCCGGTGAAGCAACTTTTTCACCTAACGCGCTTGCCCAAAGTTTCTCCGGTGCGCCATTTTCGGGCCAATAAATCCAGCCGGTTTTGACTGAGTCCATATCGCATACGATTTTGCACTTGCCCATATCAAATTCGCCGTCTTTTTCACCCCAAACCCGCGCCTGAGCTTTATACTTGATGTATAAACTTTGACCACTTTCGTCACCGACCAAACCTAATATCGACATAATTTTTTCCTTTAGTTATTTAATTTCATTTATTTTGCTGTTTACTTCTTGCTCACGTACAACGTAGCACCACGTTTCAAAGGTCGTTGTAACAACCTCATCAAACTTGATTGCCATTGCTGGATTAATAACGTGAAGGGGAAACACACAACGAATCGGGCGGCGGTCATATTTGTAAATCAGAACCGGATGCTCGCCATTTCTCGCGGCGTTGCAAGTCTGCGTCCACCATTCCGCTCTATGTAGAAAGGATGAATTGTCTGCATACCGCTTACATTCAATCACCCAGCCATCAAGCCCTATCAGGTCGCCGTGCTGACTTTCACGGTATTGATCGAGGTCTCGCCGCACGCTAATGCCAAGGTGTTCATAGATCAAATGCGCGATTTCTCGCTCAAATCCAGCACCTTTTGCGCGACTGTCAACCATCTAGATATGCCAATTTGTTGTTATTACTGGGATTGGCTTACAAATACCGACCCCCCCTTACGCTTGCCAAACCCTATTGATTAGATTATCGTGCGTCAACGTGGTTAATATATTGTTTTAACCAAAATGGTAATTTTGTTGCAAAAGGTTACGAAGTATCGTTAAGTCCACACACATTTTGAGGGGGTCAGATGAGAGCGATTATCTATTATCGAGATCGCAGAGGCGGCAAATCACTACAGTTTCAGCAAGACTTGGCGAACAGTTGGTGCCAACAGCGTGACATCAAAATCGTCGGTCAAGTCATTGAAAGCGAAGACGGCAGGAAGCGCAGCAAGCGCCCAGAGCTGGAAAGGGCGCTCAGACTTGCGCAACTCGCAAAGGCGATTTTGTTCATTCCCACGTTCGGCCAGATGAGCCGCAACGCCGATGTGATTGGCAAGATGTTGAATCATGGCATCGAGGTTTGCACGCCAGACGTTGCCAGCTTGCGAGAACCAGGGGGCACAAAAAGCGTGCTGAAAGTCATGGCAAGCGTGGCAGAGTTTGAGGTCGAGGAAACAAAAGCGCGTGCGCGAAAAGCGTACAAAAAAATCCAGCAGACGATCAAAGAAACTGGCCAGCATGTCACCCGTAAAGGCAAGGTCATTCGATCGCTAGGCAATGCCAGCACGACCAAGATGGCCAGCGAAGAGGCCATCAAAACGCGGCTTGCGCAGAAACTCGATTATACCGCTGAGATATTGCCGATGATGCAAGCACTCTATGATCGGGGGTGCAGATCGAGCGGCGAGTTTGCTAAAAGTCTGACCGCGAAAAAGATTGTCAGTCCCAGAGGGCGCACGGTTTGGACAGCGAGCATGGCGCGCAACGTGATGGACAACTGCGGGATTAAATCTACGGCGCGCTTGGAATTTGTGCGCACCGTCAAACCCGCGCCGCAGGTTGAAGCACCGGCAGCGGTTGATCAGACACTGAATGAATTGATCAAACAAATGCCGCACGAAAGCACAGAGATGCTACGGCGCAAAACTGGCGCATCCTATGGCGACATCAAACGCGCAAGGGAGGCACTCGATGCCACGACCAACGACTGAATTTTTGTACGCACGCAAAAGCGTGCGGATTACCGTACCGTTGGCAAGTGATGAACATATCGCAACAGCGGCGATTGAATTACAACAACTCGCTCAAACATTGAGTGCCATTCACCAACAACAAACATGGAGGGTCAGCGAGCGCGTTTGGGACGCGCAAAATGAAGTGCAACGCAGTGCGATGCGATTAAAGCAAAACGTTGCTGATAATGAACATTTGAAAAACTTACGATAGTTGTACAAAAAATAACCAAGGAAAAGTTATGACTGTATTTGATACGGAAGCACGAACCGCGCGCATTGGGCCGCGTTATAACAGCGCTCGATATGCGCATAATATATATACAGGTAAACCGCAGCGGCGCGTTTATTGTGATCCTGTGATCAGGGAGGGGGAACAAACACCGCGAGCTGCGGAATTTGTTAAGACGGTGGGCGAGATGACGATCATTTTCGTGATCGGCGCTGCCATCGCAGGCGCATTGTACACCATTTATTCACTGACCGCAGGAGGTGCATAACATGGTTGGTAAAGTTACTCCAAACACGCAAGCATCAGCCTCAATTATCGCCGCGATAATGGCCCATGATCCTTACAAAACCCCCAACGAATGCCTGCGCAGTTGCATCAATGCAAACGCCGGAATTCCGGCAAAAGATTGGGTTCAGAGCAAGCAAGCTGCATTCGGCGATCGCATCGAGCCTTTTTTAGCAGAGTCCGCGTGCAAAGCAATCGGCGGGTCGAAGCTAAAAACGGATTACGATCAGGCGTTCCATCATAAAGAACTGCCGCTCGCATGCAGTCTCGATGCAACGTGCTTTGCAGACACGACGATTGAGCATGATCCCGACAACGGCATTTTCGTAATGACCCCAGAGCGCAAGATTAAGCTGTACGGAACTGGCGTGATCGAGTGCAAAAACACTAGCGTAAAACCCGACGAAGCTGGGCCAGCACCGTATCGCGGCCCACTCCAGCTCCAAGCGCAAATGATGTGTACGCAGCTCCAATGGGGCGTAGTGGCGACTTTGTACGGCGGGTATGATTTAAGGCTGTACTTTTACGACAACGCCCTGTCGATGCAGGTACTGATCAGCAACCGCGTCAGAGATTTTCAGCGCAGGATCGAGGATCACGATTTCTACGCGCCCGAAAACAGCGGTGACGCTAATACTATCTGGCCGGTGCCGTTGAACTTTGACACTAAAGAGCTGATCGATCTGCCCGATGATGTCGACGGCATCTGCGAAGAGATCGAAGATTGTAAGCGTCTGAAAAAAACTATGGATGCAAAGATCGACGCACTCCAAAGTTTGCTGAAGATCCATTTAGGCGATCACGAATCTGGGATTGCGAAACGCTATGCCGTTGAATGGAAAATGACCAATGGGCGCAAAGAGAAGACCGTGACGTATGAGGGCAAAGAACCGGAGCGCGCTAAAAGCGTCAAGATCAAAAAGCTGAAAGAGGTGACCACAAATGTTGCGTAAACAAAAACCAAAACCTGTGACTCCGCGCCAGTTTGAAGTGCTTGAATACATCCGGTTGTACGCTGCCAATCACGGCAAAAATCCAAGTCAGCTCGCCATCGCGCATGGAATTGACAGCACCCAAAACTCAGTGTTTCGGATGATGCAGTTGCTTCAGGATCGCGGCGTGATCTATCGCGAGCGCCTTTGTGCGCGTCAGTATCAAGTCATTTCCGATTACGAACTAAAACAAAACTATCGCGCCTAATCCAACGCCCCGCGCGAGCGGGGTGCTATTTGAGGGAATCAATTATGCAATGTAGAAACAGAGAATGCGGTGCAGAGCTGCCGAAACAAAAACACGGAGGCAGACGTTACTGCAACAGCGACTGCTACCAATTGAGTCGCAGGAAGCGCCAGAAAGTAAACAACAACACGTTTGAAATCGATTACGAGGACAAGTGGTATTTTGCGGAAAGTAAAATGTTGCTTGGAAGGTCGTGGATCGGAACCTATTAATATTTGCCAGTGCGGATCATTTCCGCAATTTCCTCAGATCGGTTGCCCACTTGTTTCGCCCAGCGTGAATCCAGTAGCTCGATCTTAGCAGTAGACCACTCGCTGGCTTCAACAGCGGCGAGTGCCTTTTTAAAGCCCAACAGTCTAGTCAATCCCAGATTGAAACATAAATCTATCAGCGCTTCTCTGCGCACATCATCGAGGCGATGAAACCACGGCAGCGCGCGCGTCAGCTCTTTAATGCAGCGAACGATGTCGTTATCAAGCAGATAATCAATCTCATCGTCAGACAGTCCCAAGCTCCCTGGTGCAATGCAGCGCCCAACACCGATCGTCTGTAATCCCAGGTGATCTTTATAACAATGAGTTTCAACACCTTCGTGCCGCTTAATCATTTCGCGTAGACGTTCCATTACTTACCTTTGTGGTCATGGCTCGCGCCGTAGTAAAAGCTGATTATGGAGCTGACAATGCCGCCCAGATAACCAAGCACTAACGAAACGATCGTATCGGAATTGGCATCAGGCGGCAGAACCGTGACCAACGCTATGTATCCACCAAAAAACAAGACGCACGCAACCGCAATGAATTTCGGAGTCCAATCATTCCCGGTGCGGTACACTTCGCGCGCGTTCTGAACATCAGCAGTCTCAAGCGCAAAGACATCTACATCAAGCGCCTTCATTTGGATTTGGAAATCATGCTCTGCTGCCTTCAGTTCCGCTAATTGCTCGGGCGTGGCTTGTTGGATCGCTTGCTCAATTGCGCGCGGCTCGTTGGCAACGCCTAGCACCTTCGCGATCACTGAACCCGCTGCGCCTCCAACTGGGCCGCCCAAGGCTGCGCCGATCGTCGGTGCGACAGACCCCAGGATGTTTTTGATTGCGTCAAATTTCATTTGTCTTTGTCCTTTTGATTGAACAAGTCGAACAGCACCTTCACCTTTTCTTTAAGCACTTCCACATCACCAATAATCCGACTGATGGTGTAGATCAAAAGTGTGATACCTGCGAGCGGTGCCCACAGTTGCGCGATGAGTTCGACAGCTTCCATTTCACTTGACCTTTCCGCGCCACTTGACCACGAGCGGATCCTGCCAGATGCGCAAGCTCATCCATACGATCGTTAGCAAGCTCGCGACAGGCGGCAGCCAGCCAGCTAGAGTGCTGACGGCTGCGCCTACGCTCAACCAGTCGAGTGCGTGCTTCGCGCTCTCTTCCATTTTCATTATCCTACTGCTGTCGCATCCGCAACCGAGTCCTTGAGTCGCGCAAAGAATGCTTCGCGTCCGACTTGCAATTGCTCGACGTTGAAACTTGCGGATCTGATTTTACGATCCAAGTCCGCAACGTGATCTAGCAGCAAACGACTCTCGTCGCTCAGATCTTCAATTAGGTACGCTGTATCATCGATTGAAACTTGTGGTGGCGTTGTTTTTTTCTCAGCCATTTTTCATTTCCTTTTGTGTTGAGTGAATTGTTAACGTTTAAAAATTAGCATGATCATTCCCATGATTACGCTAAAACTTATTATAGCTGACGAGAATATTAAGCCTATAGTTTTTGCGAACTTAATATTTTCGCGTCTGCGTATTTTTTTCAGCCTTATTTGCTTCTCATGCTCCAGCCTAGATTCCTCGACTCTGTTCATGATTTCGCGGTAATCAGATCCAAGTCCGGCCATAAGCATCTGATCTTTTAAGGTCTGGTTGAAATGTGCCAACTGCCGTTTTGCCATTTGGATCTGCGTACTTTCTTTCACGCTCAGACGGCCAACATATTTGCTTTCAACTTCCTGGATCGCTTCGTTTGCTGTTGCATAGCGACCCATAACGCTACTCAGATCCGTTGCATGACCGCTTGCCTCTTTGAGTGCACCAATCGCATCGTTTAAGCCTTTTACCACGCTTATAACTGTTGCGATTTCGGCAATCATAAAACAAGGCCATTAAGCCCAAGGCGTACCGCTTGCCGTGGTCGGAGTAATCTGCGCGTCAATGTTTGCTTGCAAGTTAGTCTCCACTTCAGACTTTTCTACGCCGTTAGCAAACACCCAATTTTTCACCATCTCTTCGGTCACATCCGCGTAAGGCGTGTAATCCGATGCAGTGGGGTCAGGTGTAAATGATACGGTGCCGTAGTTTGATGCGCTGTAGTTGACAGCATCATCCCCGGTGCCTTCCTGTGTCGCGGTACAATTCCAATGCGCTATCACTATCGCCCCGTTCATGTCCTCAGGTAATAAGTCCCGCTCTAGCTGTAATATCTGCCAGTTGAATGTTGCCATTTTTTATTCCTCTTCTAAGTCTTTTACGCGCTTGCGTAGTTGTTGAATTTCTTTGATGAGCATTGGCACTAACTTTGAGTAGTCTACGCCCATCATTTCGTCAGGGTCTTCTGTTGCTGACACTGCTTCAGGTGCAACTTCAATTAGCTCTTGAGCAATCATGCCGTAGTCTTGATGCTGACCGTCTGCTTTCCAATCAAACTTACGCACCTGAATAGCGTCTACTTTGCTACCTGCGTCATCAGCGTCTGCAATGTTTTCTTTGAGGCGTTGGTCTGATGAGGTGTTGTAGGTTGTGGCTGTTGAAGAAACAGTGATCGACCCTTTTTCTTCTCCTGCTTTTCGGATAGAAAGCAAAATACCATCTGTGTTACGTCCCATTATGTTGTCTGCGCCAGCGTTATTAATCATCAGGCGGCCAGCAGATGAAATGGATGTGCCGACGTTAGTGTCGTTTTGCCCAGGGGTTACATCGTTAGTACCAACCAACAAATTCCCACCAGACAGCCTCATCTTTTCTGACCACGTTAACGCCGCACCAGCTCCAGAGGTGTTGTTGCCAGCCGATTGCCAGATGTAATCTGCGCCTGACATTACTAGCCGCGAAGCTGACCCGTTAGCGATATATTTCTCGCCGGAATTGTAATACCAGTTTTGAGATAAATGCGTAACGCCAGCGTATGCGGAAACCATGCCGCCAGATTGTAGCTGTAAAGCACCAGACGAGCCGTCAGGTAGAACGAATGCGCTTGGGGTAACGGATATGCCCACGTTGCCTGACGAGTCGATTTTTAAAACTTGAGTTGCTGTTGCACTATTCCCCGCTGTTCCACTGGGATATGTAAAAAATGTGTGGTTTCCGCTCTGTTGAACGTATTCACTGCCCGCGTCTGATTTGATGTATTTTGGGCCGGAATTATTAGTAATGTTATTAGATAGATATGTTGATGACCCTGCTCCCACTCCCGGTATATGCGTATATAAATTTGCTTGCTCACCAATTTGCAAACTTTGGATATAGGCACCTGTTGCGCTAGGAACAACACCAATACCCACGTTGCCGTCAGCTTTAAAAGTTACATTTGTTGTCCAACTACTACCGTATTGAAAAAGTTCTATATCACCAGTCGATACAAGTTTTAACAACCCCGAGCTACCTGAAGAACTGGTGCCAATTGTGAGATTGGTATTGGTTCCGTTTGGTTGTATGCTCGCGCTTCCGCTGAAACTTATATTGCCATTTACTTCAAGTCTCTCGCTGGCGGTGCTGGTGCCTAGCGCTAATTTTCCATCGCTGGTTATCCGCGCCCTCTCTCCGGTGCCACCATAAGCGCCAAATACTATAGGTGCTGCTGAACCGCTGGTCGCAGCTAAACCACCCTGGAAGTAAACTTGCCCTCCAGTTGCGACAATTCTTGCTGTTCCTCCGGTGCCAGTTGTTTCTTGATTTCCTAGGATGACATCAATGCCAACTCTTGCTGTCGACGATAAATGAAGGTCTTTGAATCGCGCTCCAGTAGAGCCAAGATCAATAGCATTATCAGCAGCAGAGCCATTATCTCTTGGTTCAATATAAGAACCAAAAAATGTTAAACCCGATTTACCAGTAGCGGGGTTTCCTTGAATGTACATACTGCCACTGGAAGTACCCAACGAGCCAACTTCAGATCCGTCTTTATAAAGCCCCAAGATTTTTCCGTCTGAGCCAGTTCGGTTCATTAAAACAGGTTCGGCGTTTGATCTTATGAACCTTGCGCCCCCATTACCAGCACGTAGCTCAATACCGTAGTTAGAGAATGTAGTATTCGTCTTGCCCACCAAGAAATTGCCATCATTTGTCAGACGCGCCCTCTCTATGTTGTTAGTGCCAAAAGCAATATGCGCGTTTGACGCATTCCACAAAAACGCACCGCTGGCATTATTGGCGTATACACCTCCTGACAGGTAAAGGTTACGAAACGCAAGACTAGAACTATGTCCCAGATCGACACTATTATGGGTCTCTGGGTAAAAGTGATTGGTATCCAGATTTGTTAACGCCGCGCCTCTAGCGCCTAGTTGTAGGTTACCGTTTGCACCATCAATTCTTAATTTGCCGCTGTGCGTACTTATGGAGCCCGCCAGTGAATTGTCGTTATATAGGTATAAAACACCACCGTCAGTTCCCTTTCTGTTGAGATACAAAACACCGCCGTTAGTTGGCCCGGTGATGTTGACAGCGCCAGTGCTGAACACTTCTAGTCCAGAGGTAGTGAAAGAATTGTCGACAGCTTTACCAACTAAAAACGAACCGCCACTTGTGAGCCGCGCCCTCTCGGTGTCGTTAGTACCGAAACGCATGGCTCCGTTGCTGACATTCCATAGAAACGTTTCTGATCCGCTTCTAGCAAGATACATTCTTAGATTGCCTGAAGTG
>Ga0206677_10000629_pt1 | contig 33461 bp, 55 predicted proteins | sample M130m12015metaG_FD_155475 | JGI IMG/M metagenome (GOLD analysis project Ga0206677, IMG submission 155475) | Ammonia-oxidizing marine archaeal communities from Monterey Bay, California, United States - M1 30m 12015 | ecosystem: Environmental > Aquatic > Marine > Intertidal zone | place: USA...
CTAGCTCTTTTGCGACTTGAACTAATGACGCCAATTTAATCTCCTGTTGAATTTTTTGAGCATACCTTAAAAACACCCCCCTAGTAAGACACCTCAGTCTAAAAAAAAATCGTGGTTTGAATTACCCGCAAGCACGCATTAGGCCAGAAGAACCTAGCCAATTTATTTACCTAGCTGTCTTGATTGCCCTTCGATATGCTGACTTGAAGTTCTTCCCAATGTTGTCGCGAACATATTTGTTGCCTGCTTCATAGAACGGATACCGTTTCCTATATGTCGGTGGCTTGTCCATAAAGTTCAAAATCTTTTTGCTCTGGTCGCCTACGCGCTGACGAATACCAACAGCCACGCCGCCCTTGCTCGCAATGTAAAAGCCTTGAGAGCCACGCTTCTTAGCATTGGCTCTGTATCCGCTCTCACCGAACGCCTGCACCTGCGACAATATCTTGGTGTAATAGCCAGCCGTCAGGTTGCCTGCTGAGTTGAGCGGCGCGTCTTTGGCTGGGCCTGCGTATATCTTACGGCCAACCTTTGCGCTCAGTGCTATCTCGTGACGCTTCTGCCCCCTGCGTCCGCCCTTGATGTTAGGCGTCAGATACTTGCTCGCGGGTGTTCCCTTGCCTGCGAACTCACGAAAGAAAACAGAAGCATTGATGGGTCTGTCCTTCTTGTTGGCAGTCTTCTTGGCCAAGAAGCTCTTGGTGTAAGCCGTTGGCTTATGAAGGGTAGACCTCAACTGTTTCTTTTCTTCTCGCTCAAGACCCTCAACGGTTCTGGTCATGGCTAGTGCTATGGCAAACGGTAGCTGCTCTCTCTGAATGTTGTTCAGGCTTCGCATGACCTTGCTTATATTGCTATCGACGCTCATGTTCACGCCAATGCCTGACAAGTCCTTAGCAGCCGAGCCTTTTACTGCTGAACCTGCTGCGCCTCGTGCCAATAATCCTAACAGTGGTGCTGCCATTAAAACGGAACCTCGTCTTCTTCAAGCTCTCGCAGGCTCATAACCTCCGCCCCTTTGAACAGCGACTTGACTGTATGGACATCGGCCTGACTGCGCCAAGCACGGACAATCCGCGCTATCTCTGTGACATTATACACAGTAAGGCCAGTGTCCGCCAGTGTCGCATCGATGTTGTCTTTGACGATGACAATCTGCAACTCGTCCTTGCCATCCTCTCGTGGGGCAGTCGCGTGCCATATTTCGGGGCTGACTGCCCCATGGCCACTTGCAACGGCCTCATCTTCTAGTGCCTTCCACCCGCGCATCATCACGGTGGCGCGGCGCACAACCTCGTCGGCGTCCTCGTTGTGCAGTGCTACATCGAGCTTTGCACGAGCAGCCTCGAACTTCGCACCAGTCTCAGGACTTACCAGCGTCTCAAGACGCCCCTTGCCCCATCTGCGTTCAATGTCGGCGGCTACTGCATCCAGTGGCTTAAGCGCGCCATTTATCTTGTCGTGGTCGAAACTATTCATCGGGACATAATCCTCCTTACCGATTGCATCAAGGTCGTATCTACTTCTGCGCGTTATCATCTAGGAACTCTGACGAGGCTTTATGCACGGTCATGCCGACATAGGTGTTAGAAACAATCGCGCCATTGTGGGTGTGGTCTGACTGGGTCACATATAAGTTACCAACGTCAATCGGCTCGCTTGGTTGCGTGTCATGTTCGGCGACCAGCAGCAAGCCATTCTTCTTGGCCTCTATGCACAAGAACAACAGTGCCATCAGTAGACGCCTCTGACCCATCGGGAACGGTGCGCCTGCACACTTCAATTCACCGAACACAAATGTGTCACCGCGCACGTCATACGCAAAGTCGATGTCCGTGGGAGTGAAGCCATTCAGCTTCATGTTCGAGAAGTCTTTTAGTTGCGCCATACGCTCAGGATAGAGGATGCCTGTCTGGCCTAAATCTATAGCCATTACTTTTTCCTCACTGTGATTAACACATTATCACACACACACATACTATAGGTATGTGTGATGTGTGTGATAACTTGTGCGGTCGTGATAAATGTTGTGATAAGTTTGTGATAAACCATTACTCAGCACCCCACCGTTCATTGATTAACTCATTGTTATGAATGACAAAAGTGCCATTATCACAAGCCCAATCATTTGTGATACGTTTGTGATTTTCAGTGTGATAAGCCTTGCCATGCTGTGTGATAGACCTGCGGTTCAATTCCTGCTTAAAATCGGTCAATTTGATGCCTTGGAACTCGCCATCTTTGGTCGCAAATCCATCATCTAGCATGTCGCGCAGCACCTGCAACGCGAAGTCACGCCACTTGCTACCCTTGCTCAATGACTTCTGTTTTGGAGCATTTGCCATCACATCCAGCACCAAGCTGGTCTGCTCTTGCCCGAACGCCTCGCGCACGAATGACACCTCGCGAGCCTCAAGCCACATTGGCTCGGCCTCCTCGACATCCTTCTGCTTAGGGTTCTTGACGCATACCTGTTGCGTCTCAGCTTTACGCTCAAGCGATATTGCAGTATCTACTGCGCCCAGCAGTGCGCTACTCCCCCTCAGCCCCTTCTCTATTTGCTTGCCTGAGTGATGAACAGCCAATACCGTGCAATCGAACTGCTCGCGCAGGATATCGCAGTTCCTGACGAATATACCCATGTCAGTCGCGCTGTTCTCGTCTGCACCACCGAACGAACGCGCCAGTGTATCGACCACGAACAGGCATGGGTTCTCGTCGCCCAGCATGTCTCGGACAGCCTCAGCGAGCAGCGTTACGTCCATACCGTCCGCCTCTGCCATCGAGATAGGGTTCGTGACCGCATAGAATGGCACACCATCCATAGATAGCTTGCGGTCTCTGTGCCACGCCTCGGCGCGATTGGTAATGCCTGATTGGCCTTCCATAGCCAGATAGACCACAATGCCCTGCTGGGTAGGCCGACCATTCCAATCAGCACCATGGGCAATAGACAATGCCCAGTCCAAAACTGCAAAACTTTTATAACTCGCTGGCGCGCCAAAGACCACTGCGAACGACTTCTCGATAAGATAGTCAGCCACCATAAATGTTGGCGGTGGCGTGTTGCTTAACTCTCCGAGCGTTCGCAGCTTGATTTGTCGCTCGAACTTTCGCTCAGGAACTTGTTCACTGCCGATATGTAAGCCTGTCGGCGTTGATGGCTGACCTGACTGGTCTGGCGCGATATGAATATCTCCAAGCCTTCCCGCAAGCCCCTTGGCAATAGTTGAGGCTGCTTTCTTCTTGAACTCGTCAATTCCTCGTCCTTCGGCATTTAAGTCTCCTGTTCTGCTAACTACTTTTCTTTCATACTGCGGATAAACATTCTCGACCATCCAATCGACCGTGGGAAATAGACCGAACTGGCGGTAATAATCAGACACCGAAGCCATAACCAAAGAAGCCATGTAGCTTTCCCTCCCGTCACGGATACGGCCAAAAGCATCAGTATCAGAACCACCCAGATGACCGACAAGAGACCCAGAAGGTGTGCCGCTAGCTTGTGCTGCAATCTCTGTCGGGAACTCTGCAAAGTCATTGTCGTTCAGCCATTTGTATCCGATGCTTCTAGGGAATATGACGTAACCGCCAGTGCCGCGAATATCGGTCGCCGCTTGCTTGCCGATACCTGCACGATTACGGATATCCCCCGAATGCTTATAATAATAATGTAATCCACCGCTCTGGGTCTCTGCAACCCGCGTGGCTCCTAGCATCTCTTTGTTCTCTTCGACCCACTGCATTCCCTGCTTGCCGTCTCGGACATCAACGTCCACGACAGACAGCCCAGACACCTCGCCAGTGGGGACACCAATCAGTGCCGCACCAGAAATGCTGAACAGTCGCTCGACCTCATCTGGGTCTTGTGTAGCTGCCTTAAAGCCGCCTTGGCAGACTGGCCGCTTGTTTTTGTCGCACGGGAAAACAGGGTATTCCTCTGAAATCTCAAGTGCTGTGCTTAGTAAATCCATAACTCACCTCAAAAGTTCCTCAACTCATATACCCCTCACCCACCTCAAGTCGGGGTCGGCGCAGAGGGGAGTAAATGCGCCGACCCCTGTGAGCTACAGCCTAGAACTCATCGTCAGACGATGGTTCACTGGCTGCTGCTGCTGGTGCGGGGGAGGAGGAACCACCGTCACCAGTTTCTGCAATATCGCCAAATTCGCTTGGACGGTCAATCAATTTAACCAGTTCGAAGTTCGGGATATTGGTATTGCCACGACCAATTTTAGTCGGGGTTGCGCCGTTGTATGCCACCACGGCGGCTTTGCCTGCCACATCGCTCGATGCTTCCCACTTGCCGTATAGCTCTTGGATTGCCATCGTTGCGCCTACTGAAGTTGTAGACCACTCGCGGACTGACTGTTCTTCGCCGAACATCTCCTTGGACATGATGTTGACTTGGAAACCACGCTTCCAGTCACGCCCGTCATCGGGTTTGTCTACGCGGACATCCAGACTTGGGTCTAGAACCCACTCGGGAGCCTCGCCCTTCGCGAAGACAGCGTAACCAGTTCGGATAGACCCGAAGTCGAACGCTGCTTTCGTGAAGGTCACAACGCCATCGGCAGTTTGCCATGATGCTGTGGACGGAGCGTAACGAACATATGGTGTGTATCCGCTTTCGCCGCTTGGTGTGTTAGAAAATGATAAAGGCATTTTGTAGTCTCTTTCTTGCATTATGCAGTTTGAATTAAGCCACCGTTAAACCCCGAAAATGGCCTTGGCTTTGGAAACCATCATCGGGTCTGACCAATAAAAGCTCTCATATGAGGGAGCAAATATTGTCGCCAGTTCTTTCGCGTCATTGGAGAGCGATAGGAATGTCTCCAACTTCTTCGCGGATACCTTGAAGTCCTCGAACAACTGCCGAGCCTCCGTTTTGTCCAAGTCGTATACCGCCCATTTCTTTGGGGTGACATAGCAGAACTTGATGTCATGCTCTGGTCGCATAGCCTGATACAGACTGCCTTGGAACTTATGGCTATCTGTAATGTCGCTAGGCATCCGACCAGTGGTCTTCAGGTCAACAGACAGCTTGCGGCCATCGACCTCGAACTCAAAGTCATCGTAACCGAGAACGGGGACACCTACGCCCACGTCCATCGTCAGCTTGTTCTGCGTCGATACAGGCTTACCGAATTGCCCTAGGGCCTCGATACCAAGACGGACGAACTCAGGAATGTCTTTGAGTGCCTTGTCGCGACTGGCTCGCTCTACGACCAGCGCAGTGTCCTTGTTGAACCGCTTGACTGCCGCCTCGACCGCTTCCTCTAGGGTGCAACCGAACTCGTCTGTCAGGAACTTCTCGATGCCTTCCTCTGCCGCCAGACCTCGTGCCATGTTGGCATTGGTCGCACTGCGGAAGCGCAACGGATAGCGCATCAAGTAAGCTGCTGGGTCGGAACGATACATCATCACCGCCGAATAGCTGATGTGTGTCATGCCATGCGTGACAAACGGGCAGTTGGCTTTTGTTGTCTCGCTCATCCCTTACCTCCCATGCAGCTTAGGTGCTGCCGACCTTCCCATTGCTGGCACTCAGGGTGACTGCCAGATGGCTCCATGAAGCATGTCGATAGGATAAGCCCCAAAAACACAACAACACACATAACGTATATTTTATCGTCACTCATTTCAATACTCCTTTTATGACCGCTTACGCGGCCTCCCAATCGTCTGGCGTCATTTCTTGCACGATGCCACCAGTTATCTCGTCGTCGCGCACAAGAAACGCAACCGCCTCATGGCAACTATCAGTCACCACAATAACTCCATCTTGCGGGTTAGTTTGCATAAACTTGTGAGCAGTGTTAATTGCCCCCGCTTTTGTTTTGAACGCTTTGCTGATGTTAGGCAACAATGCGTCCAAGCTGTGGTCGGTTTGAACTCTAAACATTTGACAACCTCCTTTTCTGACCGCTTACGATAAGTCTTTTAAATCAGCCTCAGAGAGACCGTTGGCTTGAGCTTGCTCAAGCGTGATGTAATAATAGCAGCCGTGGTCGCATGGCTTATATTCGCAGCCGATTGCGTCAGCTATATCATAGAGCCTCTGGCGACCCGCTTTGCTGTCAGGGCGCGCCATTAAAACCAACACATACCGACCATCTTCCGTCTGGCCGTTGCACTCATTTTCGTGATGGTTAAGTGCGTTTGATATTTGTTTCTGCGTAACAGTCATTTTAAATTCTCCTCCGAGACCGCTCACCCGACTTTTTTGGAAATATAATCGAGTAAGCACCAGACTGGTCGAAATACTTTTCCACACCAGTAATGTATCGGTAGTTTTTAACCTCAAGAACCTGCTGGCAAAGTTGGCCACATTCTTCGTAATTTTGAGTTAGGGTGCAACGGTAGTTTTCAATTACACCGTTCTCGTCTTTTTGCTCTGCTACATAAATGATAGTCATTTTACTCTCCTCTGTTTCAATTTGTTACCCTCTCTTTATAGGTCATGTCACAAATCGCGTCAACAATAAAATGCAATTAATTTGAAAAAAGTTACATCGCCACGTCAGCCGCAGATATCGTGACTTTCGCGCCTTCGATATCATTCGACCACATCATCGTGATGCGCTGCGCTAGACAGTCATCGACAATAATTTTGGCTTCCTGCAAGAAGTCCATAACAGCCTTGCCCCTGTTGTCGATGTCCATTCGACGCTTGGACGGACGACCGACAATAATCTCGACATTGAATGGATAATCAATCTCGGGTCGCTGCTCAAGCTCGACCGCTAACGCGGCCTCGCCAATCCACTCCATATACTTTTTGGAGCGATACATGCGGCGACCTGAAATACGCCATAGCGCGTTAACGCTGGGCGGGGTCGGCAGGTGATAGCAATATATTCTATTTGCCACGCTTGAGACCCATAGCCAATTCCATCGGACTGACTTTCTTGTTAGTCGCCTCGACGAGACGAACCAAGATTTCGGGCTTCGGCATACGGTCGCCAAGGCGATACTGCGTGATTGCCGAGCGGCTCACACCAACTTTCTCCGACAACTTCTGGTCGGTCATTTGGTGCTTATCCATATATTCACTTAAGGTCATTATCATCCCCTTTATATCCGATGATGGCTTCGAGCTTCCAGATTATCTTCTCGACCAAATCCTCGTCAGTTGTCTCGCCGCGAAAGCGGTGAGCGTATTTTACAGTTTCCTTCACTTCTGTGAAGATTTCAACGAATGCCTCTTTGTCGGGCATCCCGACCCACTTGGTCGTCATTACTCTACATCCATATCTTCAATAGGGTGTTTGTCGAAATCGCGCAATAGCGTTGTGCCTAGCTCCAGCATATTCATTAGCTGGTTACGGTTTAACGCCACGACGAAATATGTGTCCTCATGCTTGACAGCCATCTCGGCAGGAAAGCCTGCAACTGGGCAATACCGCAAGTAAGCCAAATCGGCTGGCGGCGCATCCATCGGCTGACCATCCGTTGTGGTGTTTAACGGCTTGTCAGTTGTGAGGGTCGTGACCTCACCCTTTTCATTCTTAAACTCTTGCATCTTACGCTCCTAAAATAAGATTTCTAATAGGCTGAATGTGCAAACAAATACTAGCACAGAACTCAAAACCTCTGGTAACAATTTGACCGTTGGTGAAAGCGGTTTTGCCTGCACGACTTCGAGTTGCCCCTCGTCGTTCACGATGCCGATTGTATACTCTGGCCGATTAAGTTCTTCGCGCTCCAGCAATTCGATTTGTCGGCGCATCTTCGCCGCCGCCTTCTCGTCCTGCTGCGCTTGCCAATACTCTTGAGCCAACTGTTCCTTATTCTTCATCGGGTCTCTCCAAGATTGATTTCTTGCAACGCTCCAAAGCCCAAAGAGCTTCGGGCAGGTGGATAAAGGTGATGGCTGTAATCTCGTTGCCATCCTTGTCATAGCCTGCCAAGACGAAGTCTTCGAGCCGCCCCATCAGTTCCGTGAGCGTTTGGTCAGCGTCAAACTTGACGCCAACCGTTTTGCCACCGAGGTCAATTATCTCAGCCATTTGATTTTCTCCCCGCGCTCTACCTTATTCATCATGCGAGCCAAATTAGCCTTGCTGTCGGGAACCCAAACATCGACCCGACCTAGGTCTCGCTGGTGTCGATAAAACCTGCGGCTGGCCACTGTCGCACAGTTGACGACTGCCAGCCGCTCTAGTTCCTTGTCCGCAACATCGCGGTTTGCGTGGTAGACCCAATTATCTTTGAGGTCGTCGAGGTGTCTCCATAAAATCATAATGCCCTCACATTTTGTAGAAGCGGCGAACGACTGCTGTCGTGCCTGTTTCGTGTTCAACACGCCCGTCATAGACCTGCCACTTGCCCTTGAAGTCGGCAATCCCAGCCTGCTTACCTTCTGGCGTTTCAGCGACAATCTCGGAGCGAACCCAGTTGCCCTCTCGCGGCAGCGAATATAATTTGTATGGCTTATCCATTATTTCCTCCAGATATATGCGTGGTGGGTATCAAGACCCTCGACGCGGACAAACTCGACAGCGACACCATAGTCGCTGCCCATTTTGGTATTCATCCGCCCAAGCCAATCTTGGGCGTCTGTCTTATGCTCGAACAACCGACCGAAATACTTCGGCAGCTTTTTCGTCGCTCTTTTAATTGGAACACTCATTGCATTACCCCTTCCAGAATATCCACCCACAAAATGATGGCACACCCTGCACTTAGCAGGATGGCCACATCAACAATATCTTTCAGCAAGCGCATTACGCGGCCTCCGTAATCAAGCCACACGCCTTAAGGCTCCAAAAGTAATCAGCGACTTGCGCATGAGTGTGCTTTGACGGGTCGCAATAGCGGCCATTCGAAGACCAAACATAAGTGCTAATCTCCCAGTTGAACTCAGCCTCTTTGCAGCCAGTGTGAACGTGGTAAGACTTGCCACCCAAATAAACCTTATACTTTTTAATAAGCGACCTGCGACCGTCCTTATGATTAAAATAGTCGGTTCCATTTTTTACAATCTTTAATGACATCTGTAAAACTCCTCTGTTTCAATTTGTTACCCTCTGTTTATAGGTGATGTCACAAATCGCGTCAACAATAAAATGCAATTAATTTGAAAAAAAAATAGGGGCGATTTCTCGCCCCCACTCTTTACGCGGCCACCCAATATGCTGTGATGGCTTTCGGTGTAAGGGTTTCAGTCGGCGCACCGTCCACCCACTTCTGGCTAACGCGGCTGTCCCAAGTGTCTTGCACCACATGGTCAATGACCGTGACGAGGTGCTTCCGCATTTCGACGACGACAGTCCCCATCGGCAAGTCATCGGTCGTCATATAATAACGCTTCGGGTCGCCAAACTTTTGCAGACCGACACGCTTCCAGCCAATCGCCTCGAGGTAGGGGCGATAGATTTCCCTGAACACACCGTTGCGGACGCTGTTGCTTTTGACACGCTTGGCGACTTTGCTGCGCGACTTGCCCTTAAAGCCTTCGGTCACTCGCATCAAATCAGTGCGGGTTGTCTCGTAGCCGTTGCCAGTGGCTATGGCTATGGCACGGGTGACACAATCTCCTGCATTGCCTTTGTATCCAGCAGCCTTGCGGCCACCATCGTTGTGATTAAATTCTAGCTCGTTTGTCATTTTGCTCTCCTCAGCTTCGACTTGTTACTCTCTTTTTATAGGGGATGTCACAAATCGCGTCAACAATAAAATGCAATTAATCTGAAGAAATTATCGCAGGGGTGCGACACTTTGTCCATTTACAAGGGTCACAAACTGTGATAACGTAGTGACATAATAAGAAACCCAAGAGGGTCGGCTGTTTGACATTGTAGGAGGTGAAAATGAAAACAGACTGGAAAACGGTCAAGCGTGACCGCACGATTAAAACTGCCGAGAGGCGCGTCAACTCATTGCTGAAGGGTTTTGAACTTCTCGGCAACATGGCGAACTCCAACAACTATCATTTCAAGGATGGCGAAGTTGAAAAGATTATCAGCGCGGTCACCGAGAAAATGGAAAGGGAGTTTTCTGTATTGAGTAGCAAACAACATCAAAAGAGGTTCAGCCTCTCTGCCACGGGGGTCGATGATGTCACTAAAGCTGGATGACCTAGACCCTGACACACTCGCCAAGCTTGGCATCAAGAAGCCAAAGGAGAAGGGCGAAAAGTTCACCGCAGAGCAAGAGCGGCAACACGCGATTGCTTGCATGAACCAGATACGCAGTCTGACACAGGCGCAGCGAGGCCGAGTGCTTCGTCGAGCCTTAAAGATGAATGGCGTGTAAGAAAAAAAGGGCGGCTTTAGGGTCGCCCTTTTATCTTTCGTAGCGTTTGTGCCACAGCCAGACATTGAGCCTGCTGACGCATCGAGCAAACCTGTCAACGGTCTTGCTGTTCCATAGCCAATGGTTGTGTCTCATTACATTATGTCCTGCGGAATGATTGCACCATCGGATGTCGCTGCGGTTCGCAGAAGCTGGTTCATCTTCTTGAGGACGTATTGGAACCGAGCCTGACTTAGCTCATTCGTCGCAGTGGCCGCGCTAATCTCACCAGCCAACTCGTCGTATATGACCCCAAGCCAATACAGCCGAGCGTCATCACCGATAAGCTCTCGTGGCTCGTGGTCGCCGAACATTAGTAAGACCAGATGGTCGGACGTGGCCAACCGTCTTTAGCTTCGAGGTCGTCAATATGCAAAAACCTGCCACTGCCTTTTTGCTGGACGCCGATGCCAGAGAAGCCCATTCGGATTGCCAGCCGCAAGAGTGCGTAGGCGTCACTGCGGGACACGCCCACATCAACAGCGCGACCAGAAGAGTGTGCGCCTGCCTTATCCTTTTTAGCTTCAATCGGATGCTCTGGGCATCTGTATGCTGAGGTGATACGCATTGGTCGGCCAAACGCTTCGCGCAACTCTTGCAGCCTCCACATGAAATCATCATCCATAAGTGCCGTGCCGCAACCGCACTTGCACTTCATCTCGTTTCTGCTGAATGACACGAAGTCATCCCAAATTGGCTCATCCATTTCTACGGCTCCTAACCTCTGTAATAGCCCTCTGAATTTGCAATGTCTCAGGCTCATTGAACTCGTCCATTTTAATAGTTGTTCGTTTGTTTGGGAAGTCGTCGGCAAGCCTGACGACCATTCTTTTCGCGTCGAGCGCGACACAACAGATTATGTCTGCATCGTCGGGGTTGAGTGCCTTCTTAGACTTCGCGCCTGCGCTGGTCATAAACTTGTATTTGAGTTCCTCGACGCCGAAGGAATGGCTAGATGATTTCACTTCGACGCGGTAGCTCGCCCCGTCTTCGTCGAACGCCAGTATGTCGAAGCCCTGCTGGTTGACCAGAACAACTTTCATGCCAGACATCTCGAAAGCCGCCATAGCCAGAAGCTCTCCAACTCGTCCGAGTTGCACTGCGTTGGGGACAGTGACGTAAGCCATCTACTTTAGTGGGTTTGCCGCAGCATCTAAGCCTCGCCAAATGTCGTCCACTTCCCTGTTAATCTTATCGAAACGACTGTCGATTGATTTGACCTTATCGTCAAATTGTTTGACCAGCAGGTCGTTGGCCGTGGCGGTCTTATCAATCTCCGCAATCCTATCGCGCAGGTCGAGCAATTCCTTCTGGCTCTCCATGATGCTCTCCAAGTTCGCGCCTACAGTTGTCAGCTTCTCGTTCGACGCCTCCGTGCCAGACACTGTGTCCTCTAGCGACACAATCCTGCCATAAAACTCAGCAGTCGCCCACACGCCGCCGAAGACTGGGGCTGCGATGGAAATAGCCGCAGCAACCCAGATGCCCTTGAACTGGAACCCGCCAACCTTTAGTTCTGTATCTTCTAAGCTCATCGCATTATCCAACCTTGTTCTGCGTAAAGTGTCTCACCGTTCGACAACACTTGGTCGGCGGTGACGTTAGTCATAAATCCATAGAAGCCGTGATTGGCATTGCTGACCTGTTGCCAAGTGAACTGCAATATATCGTTTGTGGCTGAGTATGTAACCTGAGCGTCCTGAAATGAGACGTTGTAGTCTTTGGCATGACGGTCTGCTGTCTCGGTAATCCGCGCATCCTTGGACGCCGCCAAGAACGCACCTGCCTCACGAGCGTTGACCGCGATGTCTGTCAGCGACTGGTTGAAGTCATCGACCACCTCTTGCGTGATACTGACATTGTTGGTCTCGACATATTCCTGCACGGCTGTCTGGTCTGCAACAGAGCCACTGTCCTTAGCGGCCTCGGCTTTGACCGCAACCTCTTCGACTTCTTTAAGCTGGGTAGTGGCTACGACGAAGCTGTCTACAGCCACCTTAACTGCCGCGATACTTTCCTCTGCCTTTGCCTCCAGAGCCATGGACGATGTGAAATACATGGCACTACGAACACCGACGATAGCTTGGTTGTAGGCTTGCACCTCCGCCTCGCTAATAAGGTATTGGTCTTCCGCCAGTGTGTAGTCGGGAATGACCTTGCCTTGATACATGTAGTCTACTGCGCCTGTCGCTGCGTGTGTGCCTAAAGCAACTTTAGTCGCTATTACCTTACTGGCCGCAACCAAGTCATCAATCGACTGCTCGGCTTGTGCTGCGGAAACGCTCAGAAATACTGAGACTAGCATCGCTGTTTTCTTCATCTTCGTTGTCCTTCGTCCGCAATATGGCATCGTAATATTCTTGACGCTCTTTGTAGTCTGGTATGAATGTCTCTGGGTCACGCTTCATCATTAGGAACGCAGCACGGCCTACAACCAGCTTGCCATTGACCGAAAATGGGCAGGGTGTCCCGCTATCAAACATGGCAATCCAAGTCTCTTTAGAATGACACAAACGAGCCACAGCAGCAATGGACATGCCCTGCTCCTTTAGCAGTCGAGCGTCACGCCTGCGGTTGCACTCTTTGTCCTGACGGTAGCCACCAAAAGAGAAGCCAAGCACGTTGATTTGAGTGCCAAAGCTGCGCCCGATTAAGCAGCTATCACTGCCGCCTGATGGCACACTAGGAGCCACGGCTGTGGGCGGAGGCGTTACGTCTGACGCAGCACCCGCACCATTGTAGTTGTTGGTTGTGGACGGATTGTTGCTATCAACAACGCTGTCTTGCGTGTTGGTGTTTAGGTCGCCTGTCTGCGTGTTCTGTGCGAAAGCTGGCACAGCAAGAAGCAGAAGCATTAGGATGCGTTTAAACATCCCAACGCTACGCCACCTTGAATAAGATGGCCACGCACAAGCTAAAGATAGCTGATATTAACGCGCCGCCACCGAGAGCCACCCAAGTCACGCGCCAGTGCAGATTAGTCAAACGCTCGTCCATCATTTTGCGGAACATAGCGCATTCCTTCTCATGTGCCTCTAGCTGTGCTTGGGTGCTGTTCATTTGTTCTTGGCTTTCAGAACATTCAAGGCGAGAACGTCAATGACTTTATAGCCGATGTTGTAAGCCTTTTGAGCTTTCTTCACAGCTTCGTCATCTTTGGGGGTTTTCGTCACTGCGCTAATAGCGGCAGCGAACGAAATTAGGTATGGGATGTTTTCGATAATTGACATAATAATGCTCATTCTTCTGTCTCCGTGTTGGCTTCTAATGATGACTTTAGCATGTTCATAAATGCTTGTCTTCCGACATTAAGCTGGTCGAGGTTGAATTGCGTTGAACTAACCTTGCGGTCAAGGTCAGAGATATGATTAATCATAACCTTCTGCTCGTCGCTCAGTTGGTCTTCGGTATATTCTTTATCGTCGATAGTAATGACGTTTGGTTTTTTCTCGGTCATTAGTCTTCGCCCTCTTCTAGCTTGCTTTGTGTTTGTTTGTATAGCTCTTCTTCTAATTTAACCAACGCCCAAAACTTTGCGTCAATGTCAGATGTGTCTAATTTTATTTCGGGCATCAGTCGTCATACCTATGTCGGATGTATGCTTTCACGCAATTAACCTCACCAGTTTCGTCATTGTATACCACCGAGAAGCACCACGGCTGTTCTGTTACATCGTCAGGCAACGGGAAGTCCTGACCAATGTCTAAGCAATACTGTTTCATGTAGTTGATTGTGGAAACAATATATACATCGACCCACTCAGACACACTACCGTCAATATTGTGGATGCGTGCAAAGAAGATGCTTCTGTTCGTGGGTAAGCTGGTCGGAAGGTTGCTTAGATATGACCCGTGGTTTTGTGTGAAAACGAACTTAGCCGATATTTCACTACTCACGAGGTCGTGCTTAATGCCGTGCCAGTTCAAAAGGTCGTCACCATAGGTATCTTCGCTGCACCCATAAGCGGCCAGCGTGTCTGCTGTGGGCTTCGTAAAATCATAGAAGCTGATGCTGTTGTTGTTATATGGCGGTCGATAGTTCCCATAAGTCCCAATGACGTTCTGTGGGTTAGCAGTGAGTTGCTCTACGGTGTATTGCGGAAACGCTGAGACCAGTGCGTTAATGTTTGTTAAGGCTTCGTCTCGGTCTGCGGAGTAATCCGTGCGAACAATGGAGCCGTTCATATACACATCGTCTTTGAAGTTGCGAGTAAAGTCTGGTTGAATGTTTTCGCTGTAAACCTTCTCGGCCTTTGCATCTTCGAAGAACTCGCGCAACACACTTTGGCAATCAGCCTCCGTTGTAGCAGAGCCAGCTTGAACTTCTGCATACCCTACTTCTGGGTCGGTGGCGGCCAATCTTTTGTAACCATCCTCGGTAATAACTGAATATTCATACATAATGTATCTACTCCAGTTCTATGCTAAATTGCGTTGTGTTGTCGCTACTAGGGAATGGGTTGGACGACCCTGCCCATTGCCATCGGCCAAAGTAACGGAAAGAATTGCTGTTGTAGCCCGTGGAGGCTAAAGAACTATAAGTAGCAGAAGACCGTGTCAGGTTCCTAATAACAGTCCCCGATGAGTTCTTTAGCTTCATTCTTGTAAAACCAGAATTAGCAGGAACCCCCGAGGTGTTTGCGGCACCTTCAGTTGTTGCCGATGAGCTTAAATCAAACAGGTCAAGCAAAAGGTCGTTGTTAACAGTGTAGAGCAATCTCATGAACTGTGTGCTTCTACCATTCATTGTAAACGTAGGTCTGGTAGTGATTCGTGCGGTGCCATCAAAATTCTGGTTGGGTGTATGAAGGGTGCTTCTCATGTTATATGACGGAACGCTGTAATCTCCCCCCGCAACATAAGTTGAGTTGCCACTAGCTATTTGACCAATGCTTGCGCTAGCTCCATAGAAACTGGAGAACGTCATCTGACTGTTCGCAGTCGCACTAATGAGGCCACGAATGTCAGTGTCGTTCATGCTGGCTTGAGTGCCTGTTGTGCCACCAGCTTCAACGTGCAAATCGTTTAAGCTAATCTGACCGCTACTTGTTAGAGCCATTCTTCAACTCCTCAATCTCTGCTTTCAGTTCCTTCACGGCCTCAACCAACAACCCAATCACTTGGTCATATTGCACAGTCTTGTATGTCTCGCCTTCTTCGCCGTGGAATACAGCCTCGTCCTCAATGACGGCAGAGGGCAGAACCTTCTCTACGTCTTGAGCAATCAGGCCAGCCGACTTGCGGTCATCCTTGAGGTAGGTAAAGGTGCAACCATTAAGCTGCTGCACTTTGGTCACTGCGTCCTCAATCGGTGCAATGTCTTTCTTGAGGCGAATGTCTGAGATGGTGGTTGAGTATGCGACCACGTTGCCATCGACATGAAAGTCTCTGTTTGACAGAAGCCTTGCACCTTCTGAACTATTCGTATAAAGACCAACCGTCCCAGCAGCGTTATTAGCTTTCAGTGCAATTTGATGTGGAACAGTCGAATGACTTGCGCCATACCCGATAATAAACTTATTGTCATCACTTGTGTCTGTTACAAACCTATGAATAGTATAGTTTGATACGCTCACACCTTCTATTTTGTGTCCGAATCCATTGCTGTTTGTTTCAAGCTGGACACTAGGCGAAGTCGTGCCGATGCCAACATTCCCGCTGCTGTCGATGCGCATGCGTTCTGTTGAGCCTCCGTTGCGGAAAATCATATTCCCAGCGCCAGTATTACCAGCATCTGAGGTTATATAAAGGTCGTCAGACGACCCAATAAAGGTGTGATGAGCATTATCGTCAGAATCTTCAAGCCGCAAAAGAGGTGAGCTTGTTTTTATTCTGAGTGCATTATTACTAGAACCTTGAATATCGATTCGGTATGCAGGACTAGTCGTGCCGATGCCTACGTTGCCCGAACTGTCGATGCGCATGCGTTCTACAGCACCACCAGACGCATTGTAAGTAGCCGTTCCAAAAGTTAATGCCCCACTGGGTAGTGTCCCATTGCCTTGTTCATTTACGCTTTTAATAAACGATGTAACATAAGGTGAATTACCAGAAGAATCGGTGCTATAATATTCTATAGTCCCAACAACATCTTCAGCATCCCAATCCGCACTTTGAGTGGTGTTTTTAATTCTAAATGTAGGGGAATCTAATGCTGCATCACCGCCAGAATTACCAGAGGCAATTTCTAAAAGTTTCTGCGGCGCAAGCGTGCCGATGCCTACCAGACCCGTGCTAGTGATGCGAAAAAGCTCATTAGTGTTAAATCCATACGCAACATCACCTAAACTTGGTCGATAAAAACCACCAACAGATGCTGGAATAGAAGCCGTGTTAGTTCTAAAATAAAACGTATTAGCCCTTGCATCACCAGCAACATCAAGCTCATAGGCTGGCGAACTCGTGCCGATGCCTACGTTGCCGCTGCTGTCGATACGCATACGTTCTGTGCCGCTAGCGGTAAGGGCCAAAGGCCCACTAGCATTTCCAACCTCAGCAACATCGCTACCAGCATCTAAAAATTCTAAATAGGGGCCGTCCGTTCCAATCCGCATGTTTACTTCGTCTGTCGCACCTTCATACAGATAAGAATTTCCAAATTGAAATCCTAAACTTGCCTTTGCAATACCAGTTACATCAACGCCTGTGGCGGTGGTTGATAACTTAGTTGCGTTTTGGTGTTGAAGGACAACTGAACCGCTACCTGAACCAGTGGTTATGTTCAAGTCAGTGCCAGTTGTAATTATTCTACCATCGTAGTCATCTGAAAATGGGCTTTTTAAGTCAATATATGAGCCATCTGGCCCACCCATTTCAATGTTGGCATAGCCTGTGGTTGGGTTAAGAGAGATGGCATCAGCCGTGACCGAGCCACCGACATCAAGCGGCTTGTTAAGCTGCCACTTGTCGCCCGTGCTGACATAGGTAAAGGTCGCACTCGCACCATCAATCGTGATGCCAGAGCCGTTAGCCGCAGCAGCGTCAGCCGCGCCGGAGGCCAGCACGATATTCTTGTCATCGACCTCAAGCGTGGTGCTGTTGATGGTGGTTGTCGTTCCGTTGACTGTAAAGTCGCCGCCGACAATAACTGCGCCTGTCGTGGTCAGTGCTGTCAGGCTGCTGATGGTTTCGCCGTTCAGTGCTGTAGCAATCTGCGCGCCTGTTTGGTCGGCTGTGGCTGATGCCTCAATGCCGTCCAGCTTAGTGCCGTCTGCGGCGACATCACGCCCGTCAACAGTGCCACCGACAGTGATGTTGTTCGTCGCGTCAACCGTTGTGAATGAGCCAGCCGCCGCCGTTGTCGCGCCGATAGTCGTTCCGTCGATTGTGCCGCCGTTAATATCAACAGTCGATAAAACATCTTGCTCAATGGCATTGTTCAATTCTTCGCGTGTGATTTTCTTGGTCTGCCCAGTGCTGGTGTCAACAACAACAAACACATCAGTCGCGGCTGTGTTCGAGCCAGTGATTGCATCTAATTCGGATATTTTCTTGTCAGTCATTACCTTACCTCATTCCAAAGACGCGGAATTTGTAACTTGCGTTGTTCCCGCTCCTGTCATCTCTATAAAACTTGAGCCTGTCCCAAGCCTCATTGTAGCTAACCTCATCCGATGAAAGATTATATTTGATGTCATAATCTTGAGAGTCAAAAGTGTCTCTTAGGGTTATTGTATACTTTCGGTCGAGAACCTTAATGGCAGTAGGGGCGTCTGCATTGTTCCAGTTATGTATTGTTATACTGCCGCTTGCCCCCTCGTCAGCGAAGAACTCATCAAAAATTCTATAGGTGCTTGTCGTCGCGCCGTAGAAAGTCAGATATTCTCTGCGGTTAGATTCCCCAGCGAATATGACCTTTACCGTTCTGTATACGCTAAGACCTGTAAGTATTTGTGTCGTATCTCCATTCCCCGTTGCGCCGCCGACATACTCCCAGCCAGAAGCCGTAACATTGGCAGCAATCGATTGCTTAACCCTCAAAGGGGTCATTACTTGCGTGTTTTGACTGCCAGCCTCTGCGGTTGTCTGTGACGCTACTGACAGGTCAATGAGTGTCGTGCCGCCACTATTCTTAACAGAAGTGCCAGAGCCAGATGCGGCTTGGATGACATCCGTGCGGACTTCCATCTGGTTGTTGGTCTGGTTCAGATATCCAACAATAATCCAACCTGTGTCTGCCTCGTTCCGCATCTTTAACACGTTGTTCGCGGTGTCATACCAGAACATATTTGCGTTGGTAACGGTCGGAGCGGTAGAGCTACTGTTGTTCGTCAGGATAGCTTGTAATACGTTGTTTATGTCAGCCCGTGCGTTGGCACTGGTCTGGTTGTCGATTACATAATCATGTGTTGCCATTAGTTATACTCCACGAAGGCCGTTAACTCGTCAATGCTTGGCGAAATGTTTTCCGCTTCCGAGACTAATACTACACGAAAACGGAACGCTCTGCCACTAAAGTCGCCCGACTTAAACAGCTTATAGTCAGACCAGATGGGAGAACCAGAAGGGTCGTCATTGGTTGTCGAAATATAGAACAAAACATTTTGGTCTGCAAACTGCGGGTCAGACCAGCTATCCCATAGGCCAGACCAAGTGTCCCAGTTGCCAGACACATCATCCCATAACCCTGCACCCGAATTAAATCGGGTTACAGAAGCATCAATTCTCGACCTAACGCGGCGCACTGAGCCTGTGTCAATGTAGTTGCTAAAGTCGTAAACACCTGTGGCGGGATTGGCCTCTGACGCGCCTGTAGTGCTGACCAAGCGCAAAGTGTTTGACGTTACGGCCAAGTTTGTCTTTGTGCCAGAGAACGTGGTGTGTTCAGCCTGTGTGCTTGTGTTGGAGAAGTCTTCTAGGTCGCCAGACGGGACAACAACACTGGTGTATGCCGTGCTGTTGTTGCCCAGCTTATCATACGCACGAATTGTGTATGTGCCAGAGCGAGCGGGAACGGTAACACTGTTGGCGGGTCTGGCCACCTTATCTACAGCAGTTGTTGCATTAGCCCAACTCGCCCCACTTTCTTCTGTGGCGTGTCTAATGCGGTAGAAGCTCAAATCCAAGTCGGTCACTGCTTGCCACTCAAGGTTAAGCAATGCACCGCCGACTGTGGCGTTGAAGTTGGTGACGTTCTGAGGCGGGTCTGCAAAGGCGTTTACTGAATAGCTAATTACATATTCGTATTCGCCACGAATGCCAAACGTGTTCACAGACCGCGCTCTGATGTCATATTCCACATTCTCAACGTCGATAATCTCAAACAAGCCCAACTCGCCTACACCGACTTGAGTGTATTCAGTATCGGTGGACTTCTTGTATTCCACCTCAACGAAGTCGATACGCTCTGGTGAGCCAGATGTCACAGTCACTCCAAGAACCGTAAACACAGCCTCATTGATGACACGAGCCTCAGTCGAGACGTTTACGCCGACAGGAGGTGAAACAAACGCATCTGCCAAAGACGTGTTGTTCGTCTCAAAGGCTGTCTCGTCAGCGTCCCAATCGTAAACGGCTTGGCTGATTTCACCCAGAGACAGGTTAATCTCCAGCATGGTGTCTCCTGTTGGAGAGAACTGCCAAGCTAACACCTCGAAGGTCTTCTCTGTCCAACCAGCCCTTGTGTTGGTCAGCTTGACGACATCTCCGACCTGAACCTGCATCGCACGAAGACCCATTGTTGCATTGACCACGACCTGCTCTCGGTTACGATACAGTAGGACTTTAGCAATGCGCTGTGCCATTGTGCTGGTTGATGTGAAAAGCAGGTCTAGGCTGGTCTTGACTTCCTCACCGTTGTCAACGTCTGCGATTGTGTTGCTGCTCAATCTGACCTCTGGGTAGTCTGTCTGCATCCAGTTGGTCTCTGCGCCACTGAACTTACCATTCACAATGTTAAAGTTTTCTTGTCGGCTGCGGCGCGTTTGAATTTGCACATTGCCGCGTAGGTCATCTTCATCAAACGTATAGACTGGCGTGGTGTATGCGCCAGCCTTGCAGCGAAACTTACCTTGGGCATACCAAATAGAGCCAGCCATCGATTTGGTTAAGCTCTCAATAACTTTATCAGGCTGTGTGCCTGTCGTGAACGAACCATTGACCTCATAACGGTTCTCTGTCCCGCCCACAGCCAAGGCCACATCTTCACCGCACACATTGGCCGATGCGATAAAAGATGTGTCGCCTATCTCGTCAGCGTCAGCGTTAATGCCGTAATCGGATGTCAAATAATCACGCAGACATAAAGCTGCGTTGGCCGTCCAAGCTGTCGATTGTGTGTTTGGGTTGTATATCTTTTTCCCCTTCACAACAGCAGAGATTTGCGGCTCGCCCTGTGGGAATGTTTCTTGGTTGAACTCAAGTCGAACGTAAAGATATGCGATACCTTGTAGTCTGTGGTCATTAGTCCAACGGCCAGATGCAAGCACTAAGTCGTTGGGTGCGATTTGGTCATCCGCGCCAAGAAACGCAGCACAGTAAACCTTGCCATCATATTTATCTGGCGAGGTTGATACTTGCAGTGCAGTGGTTAGCCCTGAAGCGAACGTCAACGGCTCGTCGTTAAGGTAAACTTCCTCAACACTCTCAATTTCATGACCAGCCAAGGCCACCAATATATGCAGGAACTTGTCGCCGCCCGTAGTCTCTTTGTAGATAATCGCACCGCCGACCTTGGTTTCGCCGTAGATGACAGCGTGGTCTGCTGCTGGCGACAACCCAGCTACGTCATAACCAGTCAGATTGTTGCCAGAGTTCACATCCTTGACATCAGGCGAGAGCAGCTTGGCTGCGGTTGACAGTGCAAATGTTACGGCGAAGTGTGTCCAGAAGCTCGTTCCAATCAACGCGGCAGCCCCGCCAATGGCTGCGGTTGTTGCTGTTGACAAAAGAGCAACAGCCGCACTAACAGGGTCAGCCGAAGCCACCGTGGGAATTAGCATCATAGGAATTAGTAAACGCCACATATCAGACCGCCCAGAAAATATCGTTAACTTGTGCTTGTAAGAATAGCACACCTTCGTCATAAATAAACGCCACCTTATCACCAACGCAGACACCAAGAGCGAGATTGGTTACTTGGTTCTCCGATGGTCGTCCAACAAGTGAGCCGCGTGGCGGTATCTTGACCTGTAGTCGCATGAGCCTTCTGTCGAGTGCTTGCTCTATGCTGGCAAAGCCCTGAGCCTTTAGCAGTTTAACGTAATGTCGTTTTGCCCCATACGCTGTTTTATACTCGCCTGTCCAATCGGGAGCCAGAGGGTTACCAGTCATCGCTATGTGCGCTTGATTTGCGAAGCTCAAACAATCATTGTCGCCCCAAGCAAATGGCTTATCGCGCAAACCATCAATCAGGTCGTCTAAATTGTGAGACCATTCTGGCAGGCGCATCACCGCCCCCAAGCGAACTTTTTGTCTTGCAAATCGTTGACAAACTCGAAGCCCAAGTCGTTTGGGAAACGAGACTTTTGGCTTTCGTGTGTGTAACGGCGCACACGCGGACGCTGCAAATCAATCAATCGGCTCTCAACACCAACAGCAATAGTCGATGTATCAGCACCTTCGTCTATGTTCATTTGGTCGATGTATCCACTAAAGATTTCAGACATTACGTTTTCAGTGTTTGGCGCCAGACTTAGGGCGGAACCGTCTTCGTTAAGCACCAAAGACCCGTTCTCTTGCAACAATAACTCGCCGTTAGCGTTAGCAACACCAAAGAATATTCTACACTTGCGGCCTTGATACGGTTCTTGCAGGGCAAGGCTAATCAACTCGCTTGGTATTCCAGAGAGAGTTAGCGTTGCTCCTCTAGCAGCAACCTCTGACGTTTCGTCAATCGTTGAGACCGCAAGCATATTGCCACTACCAACATATGTGTCGCCGCCTATTACTTGCTCGCCAAGGCCAGACCAGAAGCGCAACGTCGATGTTTCGAACGATAACTCAACAGCAAAGAATGGCGTAATCTCTGACGCGATAAGTTCTGTAGACAGGGCTGTTGGTAAATCTCGGCTCACGTTATCGCCTCAACTGCGGAAAACGATATTCCAAACAACTCAACTTCGCTAATTGACCAGCTTGTCTCGTTGCTCGAAAGGCGGAAAACGCCCTTGGCGTTGCTGACTGTAACGGAGGAACCGTCTGCTGGTGCTGTCCGAATAGACGGATAGATGTCAAAGCTGGCCTCACCAGACGCAGAGGTCGTCACATCGTTTAACACTTTGTGCAATGTTGAGGACGATGCTGTGCCAAGCTGGATGTAGTCCCCAGCCTTCAGATACCCGCTAACACTGACGGGAAGCCCGTCAATGGTTAAGCTGCTGCCTGTTTGTCCCGCGCCGTTGACAACTGGCGTGCCTGCTGTCGTAGCAGCAGACCCGCGAGGCGTTGCACCAGACGGGTCGCCAAGAAGAAACGTGCCTTGCTGCCCCTTGAGCTTTACCAGAAACGAGACCCAATCCTCGCCTTCATCACGGGTCATGGGCGGTAGGGATATGTCAGCTTCCCACTGTTGGCCTGAGTGAGAGATAACCTGTTGCTTTAGCGTGAATGGCGATTGAGATATGCCGACAACATTACGAACCCTCAGGCTTATGGAACGAATGCCAGACACAGTGGGCAATGTTAAGGGGTATGAATAAGCCATTAGAACGCCTTACTAAATGAGCCGCCACGCTGCTTGGCATCCAAGACAGCCGCCTTGGCGGAGTTCGAAATCTGAGGCATAAGCTGTGCAATTTCTGCGCGAACAGTTTGCGACACGCCCGTGCTGATGTTTAGCGTCTGGTTAACGGTGACACCACCGCCTCCACCTATCTGGTTGTTCGGGACAATAGACCCCGACGAGCTTGGTGTAAACAACTCTGGGCCTCTTTCGCCGACTAGAGTGGTTCTCCCTCTCTGCATGGGCCCCCCAATAGCGGCTGTTGGAGTTGATGTTTTTTTAAAGAACTCGAGGCCGCCAAGTGCGCCAGCCAGTGGGCCAGTGATGCTTTTCTGTATCATAATTTTCAGCAGGTCATTGATTATGCTTGCGGCCATGCTCTTGAACGCCTCTTTGGCAGACTTAGTCCCGTTTACTACGGACACTAGACTATCTGTCAAAGTGTTGACGCCTTTTACGGCTATGTCTGCTAGTTTTGCCTTAACGTCTTCGGACGCCTTGGAAAAGGTCTTTAACTTAGCAACAGACTTCTGAAGTGATGTCTCCATTCTCTCGATGCCATCCGCCGCGCCTTCGCCGCTCTCTCCAACCTTGTCAACCGCGCCACTGACAGAATTGTATGCGTCAGCTATGGCACGCATCTTTTTGGCAGCTTCCGAGCCGAACGCTTCTTCTGACATCTTACTAAACATAGGAAGCGTGGCGAAAGTTTTGTTAAAGAACTTGGCAAACGCGACTTGCAGAACACCCAAGTTCTCAATCAGCCTAGCGAAAGACACTAACACGACTTGGGTTATGACTTTGGCGACAGACGCGAGGACAGGCAATACTGCAACTGTGATTTGCTGCCCTATTGAGACGAAAGTTCTTTTCAATTTGTCAAAAAGGTCGTTGGCTTTCTCAACAGATTTGGCTTGGGGGCCAGTTAGCTCAATGCTTAACTTGTTAAACTCTGCACGAGTTTCCGCCAACTGCGCCGAACCGTCTTGAAGCATGTTGACCATGCCAGCACCAGAGCGACCAAACAAATCCATCGCGATGCGGACGCGGTCAGCAGGAGCCTTAATGCCTGTAAAGCCGTCAGCAACCTCGCCTAACAAGGTGTCCGAATCCTTTAAAGTGCCATCATTGTTGGTGAGGGTAATCCCAAGGGCCTCAAAAGCCTTGACGCCCGTTCCCACACCACCAGAGGCTTCAGAGATTGACTTGTTGAACTTCTCAAAACCCTTGGCCAACTCGTTCGCATCTGTGCCTGTTTGAGACGCGGCAAATTGCAGTGTCTGTAGTTGGTTGACGGTTACGCCAAGGCGAGATGATTGTTTAGCGAGGCTGTCGATATCTGATGCCAGCTTCTTAACTCCAGCAGCAGTAGCGAGGCCAGTTAACGCGCCCTTAACACTAAAGATAGAACCTTTGACCTTATTCAATCCGCCTCTAACAGACGAAAATGCAGCCCTTGTTTTATCAAAGGCGACAATAGGAATTTTAAGAGGTGTTTCGGCCATCGTTTATATGCTCCAGATACGCAACCCATTCGACGAGTTCATTGTAGGGCATTTCTTCAATTTCGCCAATGGTCTTTCCAAGGCGGTCGGCCAGAGCGATAACCATCAATCGGTCATCGCTTAGTCCTTTTTTGCGTCATCCACCTGAGAGATATCGCCCATGAGTTCACCAGCCACGGAGGAGACCACGCCAACAGGTTGACGCATAAGGACTGGCTTGTCGGCTATGTCGAATGCCTTGTTGCCCTCAGCGTCTTTGGCAATCAAGATAACCATATCGACGAGACCCTCGACGGTCATGCTGTTGAGGAAGTCAGGATGCTTGCGTTGAATTTTATTGAAGTCACCGCAGCTTAGTGGGGTGGCGAAAAGAACCAAAGGCCCGTTCTCGTCACCCCATTGTGCTACCTCGACACGCTTTGCGTCGAGTGTTGTTTTTGCGCTAATGCGCTCGCCTAGTGCAGACATAGTGCCACCCCTTGTCTGTTAAAGTTAAACGGTTGTTTCGGTCAGTGCGCCTGTTCCTTGAACGGACAGAGCCATCTCAACCATGCCATCAAAAGATGCAGTAACTGAGCGGCCAGTAACAATGCCAGAACCAGTGTAGTAAGTGTCGCCAGCTTCAGCACCTTCTGGGTATACAGAGAAGGTGACAGATGTGCCAGCATCAACTGCGTTCTGTGCAGTGTCTGTTTCGTCGAAGAAGACCTCGAAGGATGCGCTGAAAGTTGTCAAGCCAGCAACGTATGTGCGAGCAGAGTCGCCCATAGTTGTGTTCTCGATGGTCTCGCCAGAGCTTTCGATTGTGTAAGAGCGAATCTCGGATAAGGTATCGCTGCCGATTTTTACAGTGCCTTCACTGCCAGTATGAGTTGCCATGATTTATGCCTCGTTGGTTTGGGTTGCTTTAGGTTTTGGTGTTTTAGCCTTCACCTCGGCTTTTGGCTTGGCCTTATCAGTAGCCCAACCCTTCTTCAGAAGGTTCTCGACTTTGTCTTCCCAGACTTCAATTGCGTCAGAGCCTTTGTAAACTGTAACTCGCTTTGCCATAGTGTCAATCCTATACAGCAGTTTCGATATCGTTCTCGATTGTAGCATATAAAACTTCAACCGTAAAACTCCCAACACCGACAGGCTGGTCGCCCTCTCCTGCGTAAGTCGCTTCAAATCGAGTGAGCTTCGTGTCCTTCGCATTGCCGCCACGAGTAACGTCTGCGGCAAGGGCTTCGGCGACCTCAACAGCAATCGTGTCGAGCGTGTCGTCGATGTTCGATGTGCCTTTGACATATGCCTCGACAGTAACGTCGAGAGAGCGCATCTGTGTGCGAGGGGTTGTCATCGTGGTGTATTCGACATCTTCGCTGTTGGTGTAGATGCAGAGACCCGAAACCTTGGCTTCAGCCAGTGGGTAGAAGCGCGTCTGATATACGCTCGAACCAGTCGTCGCCAGACCCGTCAAGGTCGTTGTGATGTTGTCTCTGATTGTCTTACGGACGTGAGCCATTACTGTTTCTCCAGAACCAGCGTAGTGACGCCAGTGCCATCAGGTTGGACAACAGTAACCCGATAGCTGACGCCAGAAATTACCATAGTGTCACCCTCAGCAGCAGATGACACAGAGGCTGTGGCACACTGGAATCGGGGCTGATTTATCGCGAATGCAACACTGCCGCCACTGTCAAGCTCAAGGTATTCTTGGTCGTAAATGCCGAGAACATTCGTGCTTGAGCCACCCTGCGGAGTATAGGACGCAGTAACCGCAAAGTCGTCAGCCTCAAAAAAGACTGCAAGTTCGGTTGCGGTTTCAACTGCCATTAGTCGGCCTCTGGGGTGTCGAAGTCTGTTACGGCTCGGTTAGCAACCTTCTTGGGTGCTTTTACTTTCTTAGGCTGCGGAGCAGATGTTGCCTCTACGCGACCCATTGCGACAAGCGAACTGCTTTCGTTCGTGTCGTTAATCTCTACCACGTCTCCAGCTTTGGCTTTGATGCCGCTTACGACTGTGTTCTTCAATACTAAATAAAACATATTTCCACCTGTGTCTAAAAAGAAGGTAGGAGAGAGGCCGAAGCCCCTCTCCCGTTTCTTATAGTTAGTGCTTACGCACCGTCATTATTTACCGCAAAACTAACCGCATTTCGAACCGAAACGTCGACGGTTTGCAAGGCTGTCACGTTGACAGTTCCGCTTGTGCTGTTGCTGTATGGGTCAACAACGATGTCTAATCCACCATAAAGACCAACGAGGCAATCTTGGAAATTTCCAAAGAACAAATCGCCAGCAGTGACTTGGTTCGAAACAATGGCGTTATAACCATTGATTTGACCGTCTGGGCCAACTACGAACTGACCCGAGCCAGCGTCTTTCAGTGCTGTTTTCAGCGCACCATACATGGAGGCTGGCAGGATGTAAGCCAAGCTGCCCAACAGAGCGTTGTCTTCAGCAACGGCAGTTTCCATTGCAACAACTTCTGCGAAGGTTGGGTTAGCAGCAGCGAACGAAGTCGGGGCATTGATGCCCGAAGTGTTCTTGATGCCTGTAGGCTGACCCGACGAACCAGAACCTTGAAGCGCACCGTTGTCGATTGCCAAGGCGATGCCTTGAGCAAGGTCGTTACGGATGAGGTTCTCGATGTCCAAAGAAGACTGTTGCATCATAAGGCGCGTAATTTGCGTATGTGCGCCAACCACGCGGGGAGTCATCGTAACTTGACCAAAGGTAGGCTCGCTCTCAGCAGAGGCAGCACCTTCAGTTGCAATCCAACCAGCAGACGAAGCAGCCGATTTCTTAGGAATGGCAACAGAACCTTGCAGACCGTTAAGAACAGTTGCACCAGCAGCCATTACGCTCGAAGCGTTGCGAAGCACGTCGATGAAGTCGCCGCCACGGAAGTCTTCCGCAATCAGGGCTGCATCATCAGATGTGTTTACATCGCGTGTCCACGAACGAAGAACTTCGGTAGGAAGCATTACGCCACGGGCGTTACGGCCAGTTGCGCGTTGTGCGGCTTCGGAAACTTCCATTTCGAAGCGAGCATCTTCTTGGGCTTGACGGTCGGATGGGTTAGCCATTGCACGGATAGCGCGCATTACGCTGAACTCACGAACTTCTGTTTTGGTCAGACCAACTTCAGCAGTTTCGAGAGGCTTGTCGCCGATAACTTCGAGCAGTTCACCACGGAACTGGTCAAGAGTTTTATCTTCGGCAACAGCTTTAGCAGCCATGTCGCTACGTTCGTGCTTTGCGCCCAATTCAATAATTGTGGCGACTTCTTTGTTACGCGAAGAACGTGCTTCTTCGGCAACAACATTGATATCGATGTCAGACATTTGTGTCTCCTTAGTTTCGATAATTTCAGTTTTAGGTTTGATTGAGGTGTCCTTAGCCCGACCAACGCCTACAGTTTCATCCGCAGGAATTGAGACCAAAGATACCTCGTGGATTTTCCAAGAGTTGACGCGGTAGCTATCCTCGCCTTCCCTCTGCATTTTGCTGACTTGGTAGCCAACACTGATGTTGGAACGGATGCCATCCGTTACGTCATCAAACACCTCTTTAGCCATTCCGTTCTTACCAAACCGAACTGTTGCTCGCAACACGCGAGACGAACTATCGAGAGTAACATCCTCTACCACGCCTATTTGGGAGCGAGGGTCGTGGTCGAGTAAGAGCGGCATACGCCCAGACTTCGCAAACGACAAATCAACACTCTTTTCGGTGTGGTCGAGAATTTCTTTGCCGAAGCTGCGCTCTACAGGTGCTTCACTGGAGACTGCAATCTTTACTCGGCGTGTTTCAGCATCAATCGCACCAGACATCATGTCAGTGGCGCGGCGATGGATTTCGGTTGTGAGGAAGCGTTCTTCGTCGGTTTCGTCCGAGGCTTCAACCACGGCTTCTTCGACTACTTCTTCTGCTTCGGCTTCTTCTGCCTCAGCTTCGTGCTTCTCAAAAGTGACGGTAACTGTTTCGTCAGTTTCCTCAACAGCAACAACATGACGTTCCTCTGTCTCATTCACTTCGACTTCAACTTCGGGTGTTTCTTCACTCATGTCTAAATCCTTTTCCAGAGTTTCATCAATGTTACGCTCTTTGTCTTCTTTTTTCAATAGGTCGGTAATACCCTTCGACCATGTGAAGCCTGCGCTTCCACCCCACAAATCCCATGCAATTCTCCAAGCCGTAGGCCCACCATCAGTCTCTTTGGCATCGTAGTGCTTCGCCTTGTTGGTGGCGTGTCGGCTGAAGTAGCTGTGCATCCGCTTGACGGTGTCTTCTGACAAACGCTTACCGTTAGAGATGTCACGCGCACGCGCAACGCCAACGGCTGTTCCGCCGCGACCATATTCGCGCCGCCACTCTAGGCCACGCTTGGCAGCAGTGACCATTCCTTTGGTTGGGAGATAACTAGCCATCGTCTTCACCTGTTTCTACATCTGGTGTAGCTGGTGACTTGTTGCCGAATGGCTCGAACGCCATAGACAGACCGAAGCGTTCGGCCATCTCTTTGTCGCTCTGGATTTGCGAGAACAGGTCTTCGACATCGCGCCCGTAATTGGCGGCGACATCGCTCATGCTCAACAGGCCATTGTTGATAGCGGTGACGGACGCAGCAATCTCACGCTGAGGGTCAACCCAAGCAAAGCCACGGCCACGGAAGATAGCGTTCAGAGAGAACTTGTTGAACTTTTCTGAGGTCGCTGGGATGTTCATCGAGCCAAAGTCGAGCGCACTATCTAGCCAAGCTGTGAACACTGGTTCGCAAAAATGCTCGATGATAAACGACTGGAGCATCTTGTAGTTATCGCGCTCCTCGATGGTTCCTTGACGGATAGACGAGTAAGACACACCAGTCAGGTCGTTTGCCAAGCTGGTGTAAGATACGTTCAAGCCAGACGCTATACCGCGAAGAACTGCCTTCTCGAAACTGTCGAAAGCAGTCGTCGGATGTGTAGGGTCAATCATCTTGAAGTCGTGGCCTTCAGGCAACTGATAGACGCTGGCAGGCTCCATGTCGATAATCGGGACTTCGTCAACTTCATCGTCGCCAACAAACTCGTCGCCAGACGGTGTTGTGATGATGCCGAACTTGGCTGCTGCTGCGCGTGCCGCCACCAACTCAGCTTCGCGGTATCCGCCAAGCATCTTGAGTGAGGCGATTACTGGAGCCATGAACGGTTCGCCACGGGTCTGATACTGACGCTGCTGCATAAAGACGTGTATCATCTCAGATGCGTCAACGCGAGACAGCTTTGCAGAGTTTTGCGCCGTGGAAATCGCCATGTCGTTTGGATGGCGTGTCTTGACGTAGTAGGCGACAGGTCGGTGATACTGGTCGAGTTCGACGCCCATACGGATTTCGTTGCCGTTCTGTGCGCGACCATTCTTCTCGGTGTCAACCATTTCAGGCTCTAGGAACTGGATAGAGAATCCGTCTTTGTAGCGGCTGCTGCGGACTTTCTTTGCAAACACTTCTCCGTCACGGGCTAGTGCCTCAGCAACATAGCGTTGGCAATCAAGCCAAGACATGCGGCCAGAAACCTCTGGGCCTCCGAGCTTGCACCAACGGGCGAAGCTGTCTTCCACAATCTTGTTGCCTTTGGCGTCAAGAGAGTTGTCGATGTTACGAGCGCGGACTTGAAGGGTGAAGCCCTTTTCTCCAACCACGTTTGTCTTGACCATGTTCAGGAACCGCTTGGCATACTCGTTGTTACGAGCCAAGTCGCGGCTGCGGTTGCGAAGAACCGTGAGCGAGTTGTTTAGCTCTGCATCAGCAGATGTGTTGCTGGCTAAAAAGTCAGCGAACAAACGACCCTGATTTGCTCCAGAATAGCTGCGTCTGCCGCTTGGCATTTTACGCCGCTTAGGAGCCGCCTCATTGCGACGAAGAAAGTCAAAGAGTGCCATTTAGAACCTCATCAGAATAGTGGATTTAGACTTTCGCCCGTGCTTGATTGCTTCTTCTCGCTTATGCAGCGCGACTTCTTTTTTGTAAAAGGCTCGCCAGTCAACCAGTTCGCTTGGCGAATACTTGCTGAGAGAGCGGCCAGCAATCGAGTAACTCGACACATCGCTGTCGGCCTTGCCTTCAAGAATGCTTTCAATCTTGCCTAGCATAATCTCAGCGTGACCGCGTGGGTCGAGATTGTTGTCGTAGTCGCTTTTGACATCGAACTCGCCACGGTCTACGACCAGCCGATTGCTGTCGCTGTTGCGGACAACTTCCAACTGGTAGTGGTAGTGGCCAACATCATGGCTGTCTGTAACGCTGCTCGCTTGAGTGAACAGATAGTCGTCGCCACTTGCTGTAGCGGTGACAGTTATCTCACTGGAGTTACCAGTAGCAATCCGAGCCACAAAGTTCATGGTGTAAAGATTGTTCGGATAGTCAGAGGATAATGTGCTGACCTTGAACTGGAAGAAATCGCCTACGATTAGTTCTTCGGGAACGCCCTCTGGGGCATTTGCTGCATCAAATAAATTACCCACGACACGCTCCTTGCGTAAAGAAGTTCTGTTTCTTGTCTCTTGCCTTAACGATTTTAGCGTGTCGGCCTTTTCTGCGTATCTTGTTTTTGATACGAGGCCCGTCGAGTTTTGACTTCATAGCCATTAACGCCATCCGTTCACAAATCCACCGTCTCTGCGAGGCATTTTTCGCCTCGTTTTTTCGACAGCTTTGGTTTCGTTTTGGTCGCTTGACTTACCAGCCATAGACCTCTGTGCAATTATATTAACATTGACGCCGACTATTGACAATGCCGCTAAAGCGTAAACTCTACAGTCTAACGCTTCGTTGCGTGGGCGTATTTTCACCCACTCTCTGCGGTGAAAACCTCTGTGGTATTTCTTGACAACCTTCTCGGCTGTCAACATCTTGAAATATTCTTCGGTGTAGCTGCTTGGAAAATGACAATACCCAGCCCCTACTTCCTTTATCTTCAGGTGAGAGTAGACCATCTCCTTGGCTGTATCCACACCAATCGGAAACAGCTTGCACTTGATATGATTGTTGGTGCTTGGCTTGCCGACAATCGGCTTGCCCTCACCGCCGACACCTTTGATTGCAAACACCCGACGAGACAGACGTGGCTTGCAGTATTTGTAAACAGCTTGCGTATGGTGGCCACCTGTATCGATGGCCGTTGCTTTGATTTGCAACTCTCTGCCGTCTTCCGTTTTGTATGTTAGCGCGAGAAAGCCGTCCAAGTCTGCCCACACCTGAGCAGAAGCAGGGTCTCCATAGATAGCACGAAATTCGATACTAAAAGTGGCGGAATCACGCCCGTGTCCCAAAGTCTCCATTTCGAGCCTATCATCTTGCACATCAATACCTGCTGTGACGAACACGACATCCTTGGGGAGACTGTCTGGCGTGTAGTCTTCGCGGTTGTTTGCCACCTGATATTCGTCAACACCTTCGCCAGAATTGTCCTCCCAGCTTTCGCCGAGATAGGTATTTACCCAAACACGAAGCGTCTCTGGCAGCTTCTTCGCTTCGAGGAAGTCAGCCACGGCAGAAGACAGAGGTGTCCACGGACTGCACAAACCAGATAGTCGGAAACCCGCCCTTCCGACAAATGGCGCGGTGGCTCGCCATTTCCCTTTGCGGATAGCTTTATACCTAGCCGCATCGTCCCAGACCCCGCCACATTCCTCACAGGCATAGTAGGCCGTATCAGGTTTGCCATCGTCCCAGTGGACATTCGACCACTTCAAAGTCTGGTGGTGGTCGCATTCGGGGCAACTGACATGATACTCACGTTTGTCTGTGTTTTCAAATAGGGCTTCAATCTTTGATGAACCTTTAACGGTCGGTGTCGATACCGCGACTTCCTTCCTGTTCCAAAAGGTTGCGCTACGCTTGCGAGCCAGTTCGTATGGGTCGCCCTCATCACCAGCAGACACAGGCCAACGGTCTAACTCATCCGCAAGGATTACGCGAACAGGTCGGCTGGCCAAAGAGGCGGGGCTGTTTGCGCCGCACATTGTGATGTGACCGCCGAAGAAACTTTTCTTTAGTGTTGTATTGCCACTGTCGCGAGACTTGGGGTCAGCGACTTTGCCTTGCAGCACAGGACTGTCTCGCAACATTGGCGCGAGCCTGTCCTTCGAGAATGTCTGCGCCATGTCGAGTGTGGGCTGGATACACAAGATGGGAGACGGGCTTTGATGCACATGGTAGCCAATCAAGTTGAGTAGCATTTCGGTCTTGCCAACCTGAGCGCACGACATGATGACGACCGCCTCAATCTTGGGGTCGCTAACCGCGTCCAATATCTCTCTCTGATATTCTGCTCGGCTTGTGCGCCACGCGCCGACCTCAGCCGAACTCTCGGGGGAGAGCTTGCGATATTTATCCGCCCATTCGCTAACAGTCAATTTCGGAGGCGGTTTCATAGCCTTGCGAATGGTAGTCTTCAGCCTTAGCTCAAGCGTCTTCTTCTGCTGATTGCGTATTGTGTCCGACCAACTCATGCAGTGCCTCCTCTATCATTTCCTCAATAACGTCTTTAGCCTCTGCCGCATTGGCGCAGTTAATTACTAGCGGAGCCGACTTGCTAGGGATGGCAAGCAGTCGCGTCTTGACTGCGCTGGCCTGCTCTCCGAATTGCTTGGCCACGTCATCGATGTAAACAAGTTCGCCACGAAGCATAGAGTTTTCCATCTCCTTAGCGTCTGCTTGTTCCTTCGCAAGCCTTGCTCGTTCTTCGCCAAGGTCTAGTTCGCCTGCGTTAACACGACCAGCCGCAACCTTGCGGAGATGGCGGATGTATTCGGTGCGAGCTTCGACAACGTCATACTTCCCGCGTTCTTTCTTGGTTATTATCTCTCTAGCTATTAATTCGCCAACCATTTTGGTTGATAAATCTAGCTCTTTTGCGACTTGAACTAATGACGCCAATTTAATCTCCTGTTGAATTTTTTGAGCATACCTTAAAAACACCCCCCTAGTAAGACACCTCAGTCTAAAAAAAAATCGTGGTTTGAATTACCA
>Ga0206677_10000634_pt1 | contig 33247 bp, 29 predicted proteins | sample M130m12015metaG_FD_155475 | JGI IMG/M metagenome (GOLD analysis project Ga0206677, IMG submission 155475) | Ammonia-oxidizing marine archaeal communities from Monterey Bay, California, United States - M1 30m 12015 | ecosystem: Environmental > Aquatic > Marine > Intertidal zone | place: USA...
TCATTTAGGACCCCAGTTAGGTGTTGCTGATGGAATTGCTTTAGCTAATAAATTAAAAGATAATAAAAAAACAACAGCTGTTTTTACTGGTGATGGAGGAGCAAGTGAAGGTGATTTTCATGAAGCTTTAAATGTTGCAGCAGTATGGGATTTGCCAGTAATTTTTGTGATTGAAAATAATGGTTACGGGCTTTCAACACCTAGTTCTGAGCAGTTTAGGTGCAAGCAATTTGCTGACAAGGGAATTGGATACGGTATTGATGCTTATACTATTGATGGTAATAATATTCTAGAAGTTTACTCAGCAGTAAAAGATTTAAAAAATCAGATTACTAAAAATCCAAAACCTATTATTTTGGAATGTATGACATTCAGAATGAGGGGTCATGAAGAGGCATCTGGAACTAAATATATTCCTAAAGAATTGATGGAGCAATGGGGGAAATTAGATCCTGTTGAAAATTATGAAGTATTTTTATTGAAAGAAAAAGTAATTTCAAAATCAGATATTAAGAAATTTAAGAAAGATATTAAATCAGAAATAAATAATGCTTGGAAATTAGCTGAAGAAGAGCCAAAAATAGCATCAACAACTGAAAAAGAACTTGCAGATATTTATCGAAATTTCACTCCAGAGGTCATCAATCCATCAAATAATAAAACTGAAAAAAGATTAATTGATGCAGTTTCTGATGGCTTAAGGCAATCAATGCAAAAACATGATAATCTAATAATTATGGGTCAAGACATTGCTGATTATGGGGGTGTTTTTAAAATTACTGATGGCTTTATGAATGAGTTTGGAAAAGACAGAGTCCGTAATACTCCAATTTGTGAATCTGCAATTGTTAGTGCTGCTTTAGGATTGTCAATTAATGGCTACAAAGCTGTAATGGAAATGCAGTTTGCTGATTTTGTTACTTCTGGTTTTAATCCGATTATAAATAACCTTGCAAAAACCCATTACAGATGGGGGGAAAATGTTGATGTTGTAGTTCGTATGCCTACAGGTGCTGGTGTTGGTGCGGGACCATTTCATTCTCAATCTAATGAGGCCTGGTTTACTCATACACCAGGTTTAAAAGTGGTTTATCCAGCTTTTCCTGAAGATGCAAAAGGTCTGCTAAATGCATCAATAAACGATCCTAATCCAGTAATGTTTTTTGAACATAAAGCACTTTACAGAAGCTTAAGTAGAAAAGTTTCTAATGATTATTTTACTACTGAAATTGGTAAGGCAACCCTTTTAAGAGAAGGAAATAATGTAAGTATTATTACTTACGGAATGGGGGTTCATTGGGCTTTAGATGTCCTTAAAAATAATCCAGATATTTCTGCCGATTTAGTAGATTTAAGAACGCTTGTTCCTTTGGATAAAGGAATGGTGTTAAATTCTGTAAAAAAGACAGGAAAAGCAATTGTTTTACATGAAGATTGCATGATTGGTGGATTTGGTGCTGATTTAGCTTCTATAATTTCTGATGAATGCTTTGAGTTTTTAGATGCTCCTGTAAAGCGTTCAGCATCAATGGATACACCGGTTCCTTTTGCAATTGATTTAGAAGATACTTTCTTAGCTAAGAAACGTTTTGAAACACAATTAAAAGAGCTTTTAGCTTACTAGAACTTTAGCATTTTTGCTAATCAAGTTCTTATCTGAAAAAAAATAACGATATTTGTAGTTTAAAAACCAGAAAAGAAAGCTATTTTAATGAAAAATTATTCAATTGTAAATACAAAGTATGCAATTTATATTTTGCTATTTCTTTTTACTTTTTCTTCTTGTATTACTAATCGTGATTTGGAGTATATTAGATCATCAAAAGAAATAAAGAATACAAAAGCAAATAAGCATGATTACAGGCTGCAAATGGGAGATTTGATATCAATTCAAATTAGCACGACTACAGAGCAGCAGCATGATTTCTTTAATAAGGAGAATACAGCAAATTCTCAATTAATTATGCAAAATCCTTATCTCTATGGTTATATTATTAAAGAGGATGGAAATCTTGATTTACCTTCATTTGGAAAGGTAAAGGCAGAAGGATTTACTTTACAAGAATTAGAAAGTGTTATAGGAAAAATTGCAGAATCTTACTTTGAAAGTCCAGTTATAAAATTAAATATTATCAACTTTGAAATCAGCATACTTGGTGAGGTAAATAAACCAGGAACATATAAGATTTTTGATTCAAAGGTTAATATTTTATATGCTTTAAGTTTATCTGGTGACATGAGTCAATTTGGGAATAGAAAAAAAGTAAAAATAATCAGGAATGATAATGATATAAATAGAGTGTTTTATGTTGATTTAACTAAAAAGGGGGTATTGAATAATGCTGATTTTATGCTACAACCACATGACATTATTTATGTTTCACCTCTTAGAAAAAAATTCTATGCCTTTAATAATATTACTAATATTGTATCAATGTCATTATCAGCAGTTACATTGTTTCTATTAATCAATAATAATTAAGAAAATGACAAATCAATTAGATGAAATAATAGATTTTAGACAGTTGTTTTTTAAAGTAATTAAGAATTGGCCGCTTTTTGCGGTGGCTTTATTGCTTACTTTTTCTCTAGCTTTTGCTTACAATAGATATACGCATGAGCTTTATAGTGTGGAAACTTCTATCCTTATTAAAGAAGACAGTGCTATGCCAACTGCATCTGATTTGTTGTACGATAATATGTCGTCAAATAATGAAAGTTTAGAAAACAAAGAGTTGATGATTAAATCATACCCTTTAGTTCATAAAACTTTAAAAGATTTAAGATTTGATATTGGATATTTTATTATTGGAAATATTAAAGTTTCAGAAACATTTCATGCTCCAATACTTTTAAATTGTAATTATACTGTGAAACTTGCTGGAGAATCAATTGAGATAATAATCCTTAATGAAAATAGTTTTCTGATGATAGATGAAGAAACTAGTGAAGAAAGGACTTATAATTTTGATGAAGAATTTATTTTTCATGATTCTAAAATGAGTGTAAGTATTAATACTAATTTTCAATTTGATACTGAAATGGAACTTCCTAAGGTAGTTATTAAATTTTATAACTTAAAATATCTTACTCAATCTTATCAAAAGAAGATAAATACATCACAAAAGGATAGAGAATCTACAGTTTTAAATATTTCTATTTTATCAGAAGATCAGTTAAAGGGAGTTACATTCTTAAATCAACTTACTTACAACTACATACAAAAGGAAATTGAAGAAAAGAATATAGCCTCAAATAATACTGTAAAATTTATAAATGATCAGCTTATTGAAATGAGTGATTCGTTAGCTCTTATTGAACAGCAAATTCAGGAATTTAAGAATGATAATAAAGTAATTGATTTGAGTTTAAAGGCTCAAAGTATATATGCAAATATTGTAACACTAGAAACTGAATTAGCGAAGAGTAAAACTATAAATAACTATTATGACTACTTATCAGGGTACTTACTAAAAGGATCTAACCTTGAGGGAATTAGTGTTCCCACCTCTTTTGGTGTTAATGATGTTTCTTTAAACTCTCTAATAAAACAATTAGTTGAAATTCAGATTAAAAAGAACATATTAATTGATGGTGGGCAAGTAAATAATCCTGCAATTCTACAATACAAAAGGCAAACAAACCAGCTAGTTTTAAATTTAAAAGAAGCTATAAAAACTTCAAAAAGTGCAAATAATTTATTGATCACTGATTATAAAGCTAGAATAAGTAAGATGGAAAGTTCTTTAGGAAATATTCCACAAGTTGAAAGGGAACTTTTGAGTATAGAGAGATTACAGTCAATCAGTGAGAATATTTATATTTTCTTATTAAAGAAAAGGGCAGAAGCTAAAATTACTTCTTCTTCTAATGTTTCTGATAGTCAGGTGCTTGAACCTGCAATGTATTTTAAGAAAAAACCAGTTAGCCCAGATAAATATAAGAGTTACTTGATAGCACTATTATGTGGTCTTATATTGCCTATTGCGTTCATGTTATTTTCTGAGTTAATAAATGACACTATTATTACTAGAACTGATTTAGAAAGATTAACTAAAATACCTATTTTAGGGTTGATTGGAAAAAATTATAGTGGTTTTAGTCTCTTATCTAAACAAAGCCCTAAATCATCAGTTTATGAAGGATTTAGAGCTTTAAGGTCAAATCTTAACTTCTTCAATACCGCTAAAGATAAAAAGGTGTATTTAATTACATCATCAGTTAGTGGTGAAGGAAAAACTTATATTGCAGAGAATTTGGCAATTGTTTTTGCAAAATCTGGTAAGAAAACTTTGGTAATTGGTGCAGATTTAAGAAGACCAAGGATTTATGCTGACTTTGGATTTGAAAATGTGAAAGGGATATCAAACCATGTCTTATCTGATTTACCATTATCAGAAACAATTTTAAAATCTGATATTGAAAACTTAGATGTATTAATTGCAGGGCCTTTACCATCAAATCCCTCTGATGCATTATTGACTGATATGTTTACAAATATGATGGAAGAGTTAAAGAAGATCTATGATGTAATAGTTTTAGATACACCACCATTAGGTTTGGTAGCTGATGCGCTTACATTAATGAAATTTTCTGATATTAACCTTTATGTTGTAAGGCAAAATTATACTAAAAAAGGGCTTTTAACTTATGTGAATGAAATGAATAAGAAAGATAGATTAGGTGATATACAATTAGTTTTTAATGATATTAAAGAAGGGAGTGGTGCTTACGGATATGGTTATGGGTACGGGTACGGGTTTGGTTATGGTGGTGACTATGCAGATTATAGCTTCTCACAGGGAAGTGAGTATTTTGATGATAACGAAAAGTAAAAATAAGTAAATATGCATTATAAAAAGCCAAAAGTGATTGCTGAAATTGGATGCAATCATAAAGGAGAAATGGAGCTAGCAAAAGAGCTTCTAAGAGTTGCTTCTGAATCAAAAGTAGAAGTTGCTAAGTTCCAGAAGAGAAACAACAAAGAATTATTAACTGAGAAACAATATAATGCTGCTCATCCTAATCCAATAAATTCTTATGGAGATACTTATGGAGCTCATAGAGAATTTTTGGAGTTTAATATAAATCAGCATAGAGAGTTGAAAGAATATGCTGAAAGTTTAGGGCTTATGTACTCTACTTCTGTTTGGGATACTACCTCAGCAAAAGAGATAAGCAGCTTAAATCCTTATCTTATAAAAGTTCCTTCAGCATGTAACAATCATTTCGACATGCTAAAGGTTTTAAGAGATGATTATAAAGGAGAAATTCATATTTCATTTGGAATGACCACTAAAGATGAGGAAGAGGAAATCGTTTCATTCTTTGAAGAAACAAATCAAGGTAATAGATTGGTGCTTTATTCATGTACTTCTGGTTATCCTGTTCCATTTGAGGATGTTTGTATGTTAGAAATTTTCAGAATTAAAGAGAAGTTTAAAGATAGAGTTAAAGCAATTGGTTTTTCTGGACATCATTTAGGAATTGCAGTAGATGTTGCAGCATATGCACTTGGAGCTGAATGGGTTGAAAGACATTTTACTTTAGATAGAACTTGGAAAGGAACGGATCATTCAGCTTCCTTAGAACCTACAGGACTTAGAAAGTTAGCTAGAGATTTAAAAGCTACACATAAAGCATTAACTTACAAAAAATCAGACATTTTAGGCATTGAACAAGTTCAAAGAGATAAACTGAAATACAGAAAAAAATAATGAGCGTAATTGCATTTATTCCTGCGAGAGGAGGTAGTAAATCTATTCCAGAAAAGAATATAAAATCTTTTTGTGGGAAACCTCTTATATTTTGGAATTTACAACAATTACAAAACTCAAATGCAGACAATATTGTTGTTGCAACAGATTCTGAAAAAATTAAGAATATAGTAAACTCATTTAACTTTTCAAAAGTAAGTGTTTATAATAGGAGCAATGAGAACTCTCAAGATATTTCTTCTACTGAATCTGTAATGTTAGAATATATAAATAGTATAAATCTATCAGACACTGACACTTTTATGTTGGTACAAGCTACTTCTCCATTTACTCAGAAGAATCATTTTAATGAAGGTTTAGAATTATTTGAAAAACATGATGCTGTTCTGAGTTGTTGTAAGTCAAAAAGATTTTCTTGGAGAGATGGAAAACCCCTGAATTACGATATTTACCATAGACCAAGAAGACAAGATTTTGAAGGTACTTTAATTGAAAATGGAGCTTTCTATATCTCCTCTGTTTCAGACATTAAAAAAACAAAAAACAGAATTTCAGGAGATATAGCTACTTACAAAATGCCAGAATTTACTTATACTGAAATTGATGAGCCAGAAGATTGGATTGTTGCTGAATCATTAATGAAAAAGTTTATTCTGAAAGATAAAAATCCAGATTTTTCAAAGATCAAAATCTTCTTATCTGATGTAGATGGAGTATTGACAGATGCGGGAATGTACTATACTGAGAATGGAGATGAGTTTAAAAAGTTCTGTACTTATGATGGAATGGGGTTTCAGCTATTACAAAAAACAGGTGTTAAAGTCGGAATACTTACAACAGAAGATAGAGAGTTAAATAGAAGAAGAGCAAAGAAACTTGGTTTGGATTTTGATTTTCATGGTGCAAAGGATAAATTACAAATTGTTAAGGATTTGTGTGAAAAGGAAAATATTTCCCTAGATGAAATTGCATATATTGGTGATGATGTGAATTGTTTTGACCTCTTGTCAAATGCAGGGCTTTCTGCTTGCCCTATGAATGCAGTTTCTAAAATTAAATCTATTCCAAATATTATTCAACTACAAAGGAATGGAGGTGATGGTGCTGTTAGAGAGTTTGTGGAATTAATACTTTCATAAAATGAAATTTTGGAGGGATATAAAGGATTTTATACTTTCGTATTATTATCCTAAAAACCAATATTTTTTAGTTTCTTTTCCTAAAACTGGTCGTACTTGGCTTAATTACATGCTAAAACAAATGGTTAAGCAAAGTAATCATCCACTAAAAAACAATAAAAATTTTATATTTAACGAACATGATAGTTCTGAGATAATTATTGAAAATGGAACAAGAAACAATCCTCTTGATGTTTTTAAATTTATTACTAGAAATAGATATAGGAGAGGAAAGGTTTTATTTTTGGTAAGAGATCCTAGAGATGTTGTTGTTTCTCATTTTCATCAGATAACAAAAAGAGCAAAAAACCCTTTTGTTTTTAACTCAATTTCGGACTTTGTTAAAGATGATGTTTTAGGTTTTAAACGAATTATACAATATTATAACCTGTGGTTTTTTCAAAAAGATATTCCTAAAGACTTTTTGTTAATAAAATATGAAGATTTACTAAATCAGGGAGTGGATACTTTGTCTGAAATTAATAAGTTTTTTAATATTGATATTACCAAAGATAAAATTGAGAAAATTTATTCTGAATCTTCTGCAGATAAAATGAGAAAGAAAGAAAAAGAAAACAAGCTAGAAGGTTTTACGGATTTTGGAAAAGATAGAGACAAGTTAAAGGTAAGAAATGCAAAAAGTGGAGGTTTTATAAACGAACTTTCAGAAGATGATATTTTGTTTTGTAATAAGCAAATGAAGTTATTAAATAGTTATTATAATTACAAGATATGATAAATTTATTCATTTCATTTTTCTACTTTATAAAACTCTTTTTCAAGAAGCAAGCAATAGATGTTGTTTTCTATTATCCAAAACACTTTAATAGAGGAGAAGACAATCAGAATCTATTATTAAAACCACTATTTGAAAGTTGCAAAAAACATAACATTTCCTATTTAGTTTTTGAAGAACCTGACATAAAATCTGATAAGAAAAGACATAAAAACAGCATTCCGTTCGACTTTCCTTTTTATTTAATTATTCTACTTAGGAAATTTGGTTTTAGAGATAAGTCTTCTGCAAATATCTTATTATTTCTTTTCCTCAGAAACCTAAAGTTTAAGAATGTAATTGTTCTTTCTCAATCCCTTATTGAATTTTTCAGAGGGTTAGATGAAGAAGCGAAAATATTTGATTTACAGCACGGAATTATTTTTTCAGATAAGGAAAGTTATATTTCAGATGGTAAGGCAAATTCGAATATTTCGGATGATAATGTTCAGTTATTACTCTTTGGTAATGGATTTAAAGAAATTCTAGATTTATCAGATAATACAAATTATTATAAAAAAAGTTCTCATGTAATTGGAGTTGAAATATCAAAATATTTTCGACATTTTAACCCAAATAGAATGGTTTTAATTACGTTACAAATCACAGAAGATCATACTGAGAAGCAAAACAAAAAAATGTTAGATGAAATTATTAAAATTGTTGATTCTAATAAAGATTTATGTTTCTATATTAGGAATCATCCTAGGTTTAATAACTGTATTGATATTAGTGAATTAGAAAGGAAAACAAATAAAGCTCCAGAAAGTTTAATGGAGTGTTTTGCACTTTGTTCAATTCATATTACCGAATATTCTACAACTATTTTTGAGTGTGCAGAATTTGGTATTCCAACAATTTTTATTAGTTCATTAAAGGAAGATTTTAATATGTTTGAAACAGATTTTAAGTATCCTTTTGATATTGAAATCGTAGATGTTATAAAAGATTATAGTAATTACTCTGATGAAGTAATTAGTTGGAGAAAAAAATACTATTCTGATTATGATGAAGATAAATTTATATCATTATTAAAATGAAAAAAAAGATATTTTTAGGAGCTTATATAAATGTAATTAATGCGCAAAACATTAATTGTAAATCTATTGCATTTCATCTAGATAAAAATAAGTACTCGGTAAAAACTCTTGTTTTAGGAAATAAAAATATTGAGAAATTAGATAATGTAAGTTTTATTAAAGTCTCAACTTTAGGATATAAAATTTCAAATTTATTTGCATTTATTAAAGGTGTGCTATGGGCTGATGTTTGTTATTTTCCAAAACATCAATCAACACCAAAACTTGCTTTAAAACTTGCTAATCTACTAGATAGGAAAACTTTCACTACTATTGAAGGAAACATGTGTGATACAAGCAAGAAAAGTATGATTGAGAGTTTTGGAACTTTAGAAAATATGAAAAGCCACTTCACTATGATTCCTAATGTTTTCGGAATTACACCACACTTAATTCTATCGTCTAATTGTGGTGTTTTAATAAATAAGAACCCCCTTTTTATTGGCGTAGACAAGAATAATTTTAAGAATAAAGGTGTTAAGAATAAAGTTGAGAATTTGGTTTTTATTGGTAGTCTTATAAAAAGAAAAAACCTTAACGATATTTTAGATTTGGCAAAACACTTTAAGAATATTACATTTAATATAATTGGAGATGGTCCCCTAAAAGAAGAATTGGAAAATAAATCAACAACTAATGTTATTTTTTTTGGAAAATTAAATTCTTATGAGATTTCAAATCATTTACAGAATATGGACTTGCATATTTTATTATCTAGGTCTGAAGGTTTTCCGAAAGTAATCTTAGAGACAGCATCATCAGCTATTCCATCAATATTGTATGATGATTATGGTGCAGATAGTTGGATAAACCATTCAGAAAATGGTTTTGTTGTTTCAACTTTTACAGAAGTAAAAAGTATAATTAATAATCTAATTGAAAATCCTGATTTATTGATTAGAAATTCAGAAAATGTTTTAAAACTTGCTGAAAAATTTGATTGGAAAATAATTATAAAATCCTGGGAAAAAGTAATTGATAATTTAAAATGATAGAATATTTAAAAGATAAATATTATTGGTTTAAAACGTACAATAAACTAAATCTTTTCCTAAAAGATAAAGAAGATTCTATTCTTTTATTTGGTTATCCAAAAAGTGGAAATACATGGATTAGGTTATTGATTTACAATTACTTAAACCTTCATTATGATCAAAATTTAGGGTCGACTATTTCTTTTGACGAGTTAAATAGCCAGCAAAATAATGTAATGGACAGAGGTTCTGTTTTTTTACCAGAAAATAGTTTTCCACTTTTTTACAGGACTCATAAAATTTACAATAGATCGTATAGATTATTTAATAAAAAGATTTTCATTCACAGAAATCCTTTAGACACATTAATTTCAGCTTATTATTTTTATAAAAAAAGAGATATTCCATTCTCTGGAGATACTAGAAATTTAAGAGAAGATCTGATGGATATTGATTTTTATGTTTCTTATAAAATTAATTTCTGGATAAAGTATTTCAGAATTTCAGTAAAGAAGGCGGATATTGTTATGAATTATTCTGATATGAAAAATGATACAAGAAAAGAATTAACAAAATTAGTTCAGTTTTTAAATTGGGATTTGGATGAAGATCTTATTAAAAAATCAGTGAAATTCTCATCATTTAATAAAGTAAAAAAAATGGGAAAGGAGCAATCTCAACAATATGGAAATGGTCCTAAGGATGGAAGTTTTAAAGGTGAATTTACTAGAAGTGGAGAGGAGGGACAGTTTAATCATAAACTTAAAAAAGAAACTATTGATCTGGTTTTGCAGAAATTTCCAGAGTTTAAAAATTTATACCCAAATTTAGTTGAATAATAAAGAAACATATTTGGTGATTACACCATTCTTTCCTTCAGCAGATTCTTTTGTTGGAAGTTATGTTTATGACCAAATTAATGAGATTCGCAAACAATCTGAATTTCATATTGAAATTGTTAAATTGACTTCTTTTTTTTCTGCTGAGAAAGATTATATTTTTAAAGGATTTAGAGTGTCAGTTTTTAAAGTTCTTGATATTCCTTTTTTTATTTTTCCTGCAATATTTAATGGCTTTAATAAAATAAGACTTAAAAGTTTTTTAAAGAGACAAAAAATAAATAGTGTTAAGTTTTCGCATTCTCATGTTTCTTATCCTGCATCTTATTTGGTAGAAGATTTAGATTGTAAAAAAATTGTTCAACATCATGGATTAGATGTTTTACAATTGTTAAATGGAAGAAGTAGTTTTGCTAAAAAAATACAAAAGAATTTCCTTATTAAAAATAGTCTAAATCATTTAAATAAAGCAGATTTGAATATTGGTGTCTCACAATTAGTTTTAGATAAATTGAATGAGTTTCAGGGTTATAGCCCAAAAAATGAACTAGTTCTGTATAATGGGGTGGATACATCTAAGTTTTATTATAAAGAAGTGAAGAAAAATGAAGTGTTTACGATTGGTTGTGTCGCAAATTTTTGGAAAATAAAAGACCAAATCACTTTAATTAAAGCGGTAGAGGTACTCACAAAACAAGGAATAAGAGTTTTATTAAGATTAATTGGATCTGGTCCAACATTAGAAAGTTGTAAGAGTTATGTTTTAAAGAATAACTTAGTAGATTCTATTGTCTTTGACAAGGAGATAAAACACGAGAAGTTAAATCAATTCTTTAATGAGATAGATTTGTTTGCACTTCCTTCATATTATGAAGCTTTAGGTTGTGTGTATTTAGAGTCTTGGGCGACAAACACTCCTTTTATTTCGGTAAAAAAACAAGGAATTTCAGAAATAATACCAAAATTACATAAAGAAAAATCAGAAATTTTAAAGTCTGACTTTTTGAATCTGTCTCAAAAGTTAGTTTATTTTAAGAAGAATAAAACTAATTTTGAATTTGATAATAAATATGATATTAAAAACACAATATCTCTCTTTTTGAAACAAGATTTATTCAATGCTTAAATATTTATTCAATAAATATAAGACATGGAGGTTTGCAAAATCTCAAAAACATAAAGTAAATATTGAAGGAACTTTGTTACACGCTTTCCATCAATCTAAAATTGTATTTATACATATACCTAAAACAGCAGGAGTGTCTATTTTAAAGGCTATTTATGGAGAAGTGTCATTAGAGAGTCATAGATCTTATTTTTTTAATAAAGTGGCATTAAATATGAAGGATGATGTTTACTTTACATTTTCATTTATCAGAAATCCATTAGATAGGCTTTATTCTACTTATAACTTTTTACAAAAAGGAGGAATGAACAAATATGATGAGATTGCTTTTGAAAAACATTTATCTAGATTTACAGATTTTGAAGATTTTATAATTAATGGATTGAACTCAAAATTAATTCAAGAAATAACTCATTTAAAGCCACAGCACGAATACATTTGTGATTATAGAGGAAGAATTTTAGTAGACTATATTGGTAGGTTTGAGAATTTAGAAGATCATATAAATATTTTGTCCAATAAAATAAACAAAAAAATTATTTTACCACACTATAACAAAAATGAGAAAGAAAATGATTCTTTTACTATATATACTACCGAAATGGTCAAAAAAGTAAAAAGCATTTATAAAGATGACTTTGAGTTATTAGATTACAGATGTTAAAACTGATTATTAGACAAGCTAATTGGGGAATATTGGGTTCAATATTTGCTTTTGCTATTGGTTTTTTTGTGAAGATTTATGTAATTGATATTGTTGGTATTTCTAATTGGGGAAAATATGTTTCAGCACATACCTTTTCAACATTTATGGATGTCTTTCTGACTTTTGGAATTCCTGTAGTAATTGTAAAATTTTTTCCTGATTTATGGAAAGTAAATAAGGAATATGCACTTCAATTTTTATCAAAAATCCTTAAACTTTCAGTTGTATTAAGTTTCGTTCTAATTATAGCTCTATATTTTGTTTCTCCTCTTTTGGATAGATTTGTATATACTAATATTGATGGGTTTTCATTAATACTTTTTCTAGTTGCTTTACATACTCCAATTTCAATATTTACTGGAATAATTACTGCATTATATAGATCAGTTTTAAAAATAAAGGAAATAATAATATATAGTACAGTGATAACTGTTCCAATTCGTGCAATATTAGCTTTTATAATTTTTCAATACACAAACAATATTTTGTATTTTATTGGAATTGAAATTTTTACAACTTCTTTGTCATTATTACTTTTGTTCAGAAGATTCAATAAGGACGAATTTAAACTATTTAATCATTCAGTAAGTCCTGACTTTTTTTGGGACAATAAGATGGTTTCCTATGGTAAAAAAATGTATGCCAATGCAATAGTTCACTTCTTTTCTGCACAGTCTTTACGAATAGTTTTAAGTATAGCTCTTCCTCCTTTAAAACTAGGTGTTTATAGTATATTATTATCAATTACTGGCGTTGCCATTTTTTTAATAAAAAATCTTAATCAAGTATTCGCCCCAGCAATTGCAAAATTGTATAAGGAAAAGAAAATAGATGAGCTAGATGATTTGTTTAAAAAAACAACTTTTATTGTAAATTTAATAACTCTTCCTTTTATGATTATTATTATAATTTTTGCAGATGAGATATTAGGGCTTTATGATAAATCAGGAGATTTATTAGCATACAAACCATATTTATTTGGTTTAATGATAGCAAGAATGATATCTTTATTTGCAGGAAGTTCAGGAGCATTTATGATAATGGCAGGATTGGAACAGAAGGAACTTAAATTGCAAACAATTAAGGCAGTATTAATAACTATTTTAGCAATAATTTTAGTTAATAAATTTGAATTGATTGCAATTGTCTCATTATTTATAGGATTTATGTTATTCATTAATATGTCACAACTAATTTACATAAAACGTAATATTAAGATATCTCCATTTAGCTCAGATTTATTAAAATTAATCCTTTTAACAATTCCATTGCTTTATTTTTCTATCATAACTAATTATAATTTTAGTGTTTTAGAAATTATACTAACACCTGTTCTGATATATTTGTTATTCTTTGTATTATTTATTAAACAAATAAAGGATATAGTAAAGATTGTAAGATGATAAAGTGGCTATTTAAATATGGGGCGGTGATATTTCTGTTTAATACAGTACTTTTATCAATAACGAGCACATTCGTTTTGGGCTATCGAATTTTCCTAGCTATAATGGGAATATTTATAATTTTTTTAGTATTAAATCCAACTCAGGTAAAGAGAGTAATTTTTCATAAAGCTTTTTCATTTCTATTGATTATTAATATTTTAAACTTACTGTATTTTATATTGTTTCATTCAGTTTCTGATATTGAAGCCTTAAAATATTTACTTGCTCGGGGAATGCAGTTCTCAATTATCTCTATTTCAATATATTTGCATTTTGATTATTATAAAACACAATTTCTAAATCATATTGTTAGTTTAGTCTTTTTTATTGTGATTTTAAGTTTATTATTTTATCCTAATATTTTCTCTGGGAGATACAGAGGTATTATCTGGAATTCAAATATGTTAGCATCATTTATTGTTATTGCTTTTTCAATATTACTGCTAAAAAATAATGATAAAAGTTTAATAGATAATATACTCTTATTTCTTTTTTTAGTTATCGCATTAGCTACAGGCTCAAGAGGTGCTTTAGTTGGTATTGCAATTAGCTTTGGATTAAAGTACGGCTTTAGCTCAAGAAATATTATTTATTCAATAATAGCTTTTTTAATCTACTTTTTAGTTTCAAACCTTAATCTTGACACTAGTTTAAATAGGTTTGCAGAACAAAGTTTGTTTAACGATAGGGTTGAACAAGCTTTGTTTGCAATTGAGAATATTAATAACAGTATATTTTCAGGTTATGGATTAAATGAATACTCTGGCCTACCAAAAGATATAATTTTACCAAACAGATTTAAAGGGCAAATAATGGCATCACATAATGGGTATCTTGCTATTTTTTTACAATATGGAGTTTTGTTTGGTGGATTGATAATAGGGTTAATATTTATTAAAGCATTTCAGCTAATTGCATTCTTTAAGGATAGTAATAATACAGAAAAAGTATTTGTATTTATTATAATCTATACGTTCATATCTTCAATTTATGAAGCATTAATTACGGGTATTAATGAATTTCATACTATCCTTTTTTGGTTCTCTTTAGCGTTTCTTTCTTATTCAAAGTTTAAAAAAGTGTATGAAGATTAAAGTATTAAATAATAAAGAAGATATTCTACTTTTAAAAGAGGATTGGGAAGCACTTTTTGATAAAGGTAACTATTCTGTTTTTCAATCTTTTACATATTGCTATAATTCGATTTTTAAGCAATCAAAACCATTTATTATTTTTTACTATGAAGATGGAAAATTAGTTGAAATATGGCCTCTAGAGTTGAAAAAAAATAAACTTCTATTTATTAATGATACTCATGCTGATTTCTGTGATATTATTTCTGAAACAAATTCATTAACAATTGTAGATTTTCTTAAAGAAAATCAGTTGGCAAGCCTATTAAGATTAAAAAACCTAAAAAAAGAAAGTATTGTTATTAAGAAGACAGAAAGTATAAAAGTAAAAGATGTTTCCTTTAGTCTAAATTATTCATTACTTAAACTTGGAAAGTCTGATAGTTTTCCTTCTAATTTTCATCACTTTGTCTATCGACAAAAAAGGCGGTTAAAACGAATTCTTAAGAAGTACAATTACAATACTGTACTTTATGAAATTGAAAGTTCAAACTTTCCTGTTGAGAAGATAAAAAAACTTAGAATACAAATGATTGCGAGAGGAATTAGAAATCATAAGTTTCTAGATGATGATTTAATTTCACTTACTGAAAATCTTTATAATTCAGGAAGTTTAGTTGTTAATGAAGTTATAGTGGAAAATAATACAACAGCAATTTCATTAATCTTTAAAAAAGACTATTCTTATTCTTTTTGGATAGATTTATTTAATGAACAACAGATGATGAATTTAGTAAGTAATACTTCTTTTATTAAAGAAATTACTCAGAAAAATTCTGCTACATTCAATTTTGGAAGAGGGGATTATAGTTATAAAATTCAGAATTTTGGACCTGAAGTTATTCCTTTATTTGAATTAAATACCTACAGTACAGAAGTTGAAAAATACTTATCTTTATTTTTAAAATCAGTTAAATTAGTTTTAAAGAAACTTTATAAAAAATTTAGATGAAAATATTCTGTTATTTTGTTGAGCCAGCATCTTATACAATAGATTTAGCAAAGAATGTTTATGATAAGAATAAAATTGATTATTGTTTTATAAAATCTAATACTTTAGTTAAATCTAATTCAAAATCTAATAAAGAATTTCTAAGTAAGATGTCAATTTTTGATAAGATTAAGTTTATTATAAAGATATTTAAAGAAAATAATATGATTATTGTAAATGGCTATAATAACTATCCTTTTATACTAACCTTTATTTTAAATATTTTTTCTTGTAATAAAAAGTTTGTTGCAACAGAATCAGATACTCAATTGCAAATCCCTACTAATCCAATAAAAAGGTTTGTTAAGTGGATTTATTTATCAATAATCTTTAGAAACAAATATGTTTTAGGTTTTTCTGGAGGGAGCGACTCGCATAAAGACCTTTTTAGGCACTATGGCATGCAAGGGGAAAGGATATTTTTAATGCCAATGATGGTCGATAATTCTAAATTTTATCAAAAAAATAAAGTTCTTCCAGAAGTTTTCTATTTTCTTTATGTTGGAAGACTTGTTAAACATAAAAATGTTGAAGAACTTATTAAAGTATTTAAATCAAGATTTAGTAATTTAAATGCTGAGCTCAGGATAGTTGGAAGTGGAGAGGAAGAAGAATATTTGAGAAATAAGTATCAATCAGAAAAAGTAAAGTTTTTAGGAAAGAAATTTACAGCAGATCTTGTAGAAGAATTTCAGAAAGCATCATGTTTTGTTTGTCCTTCAATATATGAGCCATGGGGATTGGTTGTAAATGAAGCATTATCAGCAGGAGTACCTGTAATTGCAACTAAAGAGGTTGGAGCTTCATATGACTTAATAAATGGAAAAGAAACAGGCTGTGTTGCAGCTAATATGGCTGAGTTTGGAGATTATATGGTAGAGCTTTTTAATAATCCTAAAAAGCTACTAGTGTTCTCTAAAAATGGTTCTGATTTGATGCAAAATAAATGGAATTATGATTTTTATACTAATTGCTTAAATAAATCAATAAAAAAAGTTAAAAAATGGCAATAAGTACAAGAATCAGAATTGCAATAGTCAGTTTTGTATCTCTTTTTTATTTTAAGAAAAGGAGTAAGGTTATTTTTTATCATGATATTCATTCTGATAAAAAGTATACTGAAATGTCAACTCCAATTGAGGTCTTTAAAAAACATATACAAATTATCTTAGAAAATGGCTATGAGATTGTTGCTGAAATCACTAAACCTATTGGACAAATAGAAATTTGTTTTGATGATGCATTCCTAGGTTTGTTTGAAAATATCGAAATGATAAAAAAACTAAAAATTCCAATACAATTATTTGTAATTTCTTCATACTTAAATAAAAAAAATCATATTAACAAAGAACAGTTGATTGAATTGAATTGTAATTCTCTTTTAATAATATCATCCCATACTAAGTCACATAAAATATTAAATGATATTTCTGAAGATGAGATTAGAGCAGAATTGAAAGATTCTAAATCTGCATTAGAAGGGCTTTTAGGTTGTGAAGTATCTGCAATATGTTATCCTGAGGGTAAATTTAATCAAAGAGTTGTACAAATAGCGAATTCCTTAGATTATAAAAAGCAGTACTCATCATTACCTGGATTTTATTACAATGAAGTTTTCCCTTCAGTAAAAAGAAGAAGTTTAGTACAGTTTGCAAATAAAACTGAGTTTGAATCAATTTTAAAAGGTGGGGATCATTTATTATCATTTTGGTATAAATTTAAACATTATAAAAAATGAGAATATGTTTAGTTTCCTCTTCATTTTACCCTGCAACTTTTTATGGTGGTCCCGTATCAGCTACATGGGATTTATCTAAGAAATTAGCTGAAAATGATGTGGAAATGTATGTTTCAACAACTAACGCAAATGGATCAAATAGATTAGAAGTTGAAGCCAATAAATACTTGAGAAAACAAGATAATTTATTTGTAAAATATTATCATGAAGAGTTGATCAATAATTTTTCACTTTCTTTTTTATTTGGAATTTGGTCAGATGTAAAAAAATCAGATGTAGTTTATATTCAATACCTTTTTCATTATACCGTGCTTTTTTCATTGCTTTTTAGTGTATTTCAAAGGAAAAAAATAATTGTTTGCCCAAGAGGAAGTTTAGGAGAGTGGGGTTTACAATATAAAAGGAAAAATATAAAGAAATTATGGCTATTTATATTTTTGAACCCATTTATAAAACATGTAATTTTTCAAGCATCATCATATATTGAACAGAAAGATATTCTAAGAAAATATCCTAATGCAAAGGTTGAAATTATAAATGATGGAGTCAATTTTTCTGCCTTTCAAAATGCTAAAAAGAAATCTCGAATAGAAATAGTAAAAAAGCATACTAAGGTAGATTTTGATGAAGTTTCAAACATCTTCTTTTCTATGGGTAGACTACACAAAATTAAAGGGTTTGATGTTTTAATAAATGCATTTGAAATCTATTTACAAAAAGATGAAAATGCTAAACTTATTATAGCAGGAGGAGATGATGGAATGGGAGATCAACTAGAACAACAGATTTTAGAATTAAAACTTAATAAATCAGTTTTTTTGATAGGAGAAGTAGACTTTGAAGAGAAAAAAATACTTCTATCAAATTGTGATTATTTTGTTTTAGCATCTGAATTTGAAAGTTTTGGAATTGTAATTGCTGAGGCTTTAGCTTGTGGAAAGCCCTGTGTGGTTTCAAACAAAACTCCTTGGAAACATTTAGAAATGAATAATTGTGGTATTTTAGTCGATAACGAAAAGGAAAGTTTTGCTACTGGTTTCTCAGATATAATAAATAATGATTTTGATAGCAATAAGATAAAAAACTATCTTAAATCTAATTATGATTGGGGAATAATTGTAAGTATATTTTTAAAAATAATTAAAAACAAGTAGATGTATATTTTAGGAATTAATGCATATCATGGTGATTCATCCGCTTGCCTGTTAAAAGATGGTGTAGTATTATGTGCATCTGAGGAAGAAAGATTCAGAAGAATTAAGCATTGGGCAGGCTTTCCTACAGAAGCTATTAAATTTTGTTTGGAAGATGAAGGAATTTCTATTGAAGATATAGATCATGTCACAATTTCAAGAGATACTAAGGCTAATTTTTCAAAAAAAATTATTCATACACTTAAAAATTCAATTAGCATTTCTACAATTTGGGATAGATTAATGAACTCAAAAAAGGTTAGCTCTATTAAAGGTGAATTAGCAAAATTATTTGAGCTTCCAGAATCTGATATTAAAGCGACTATTCATAATATTGAACACCATAGAAGTCATATCGCTTCTTCTTTCTTTGCTTCTAGATTTGAGAAGTCAGCTATACTTTCTATTGATGGGTTTGGAGATTTTACATCTACTATGTCTGCAATTGGTAATGGTAACAAGTTTGAAGTTCTGGATGAAGTAAATTACCCACATTCACTTGGTGTTTTTTATACAACTGTTACTCAGTTTTTAGGCTTTCCAAATTATGGTGATGAATATAAAGTAATGGGGTTAGCCCCTTATGGACAGCCAAAATATTTGAAAGAACTTGAACAAATTCTTGAAATGACAGATGATGGATTTTTCAAGCTAAATAAGACGTATTTCAAGCATTTTAAAGAAGGTGTTGCTATGGACTGGGAAGGAGGAAGTCCAACAATTGAATCGTTATTTACTGATGAATGGTGTAAACTCTTAGGAAAATCCAGGATTAAGGGTGATGAATTAGAGCAATGGCATATTGATTTAGCAACTTCAGTTCAGAGATTTACTGAAAAAGTGATTTTCCATATGCTTAATCACTTACATAAGAAAACAGGTGCTGAAAATATTTGCATTACTGGTGGAGTGGCTCAGAATTCAGTTGCAAATGGCAAGATCTTAGAAAACACTTCTTTTAAGAATATTTATATCCCATCAGCAGGTCATGATGCAGGAACATGTATCGGTTCTGCATTGTACCTAAATAACCAAATCTTAGGTAAAGAAAGACTTCCGGAAATTACTACAGCATATTTTGGAAGAAAATCAAATCAAGATGAAATTACAGCTATATTGGAAAGAGCAGAAGTAAGATTTACAGTTTATTCTGATGAGGAATTGTTTGAGAAAGTATCAAATAAATTAGTTAAAGGAGGAGTTATAGGGTGGTTTCAAGGCAGAGCAGAGTTTGGGCCCAGAGCCCTTGGACATAGATCAATAATTGTTGATCCAAGAAGATCAGATGCTAAAGATTTACTTAATGATAAAATTAAAAGAAGAGAAAGTTTTAGGCCATTTGCTCCTTCAATACTTAAGGAAGCTGTTGAAGATTATTTCATTCAAAAAGATACAGTTCCATTTATGGAAAAAGTATTTGATATAAAAGAAGAAAAGCATAAAGAAATACCTGCAGTTACTCATGTTGACGGGACTGGAAGGTTGCAATCCGTTGATAAGAATATTTCTCCAAGGTACCATAAGCTAATAAGTAAATTTGCAGAAAAATCTGGTGTCCCAATTTTATTAAATACATCATTTAACGAAAATGAGCCGATTGTAAATAAACCTGAGGAGGCTTTAGATTGTTTTTTACGAACTAAAATGGATATGTTAGTGATGGAAAATGTAATAGTTGAACGTTAAGTGATTAAGAACCCAAAAATATCTATTATCACAGTATCTTACAATAGTCAGAGTACAATAAAACATACTATTGATAGTGTTAGTTCACAAACTTATAAAAATAAAGAATACATTTTGGTTGATGGAGCTTCTAAGGATTGGACTTTAGATATTTTAGATTTTAAAAAAGATGAAATTGATAACTTTGTTTCGGAACCAGATGATGGTATTTATGATGCTATGAATAAGGGTATAAAAGCTGCTACTGGGGATATTGTTGGTATTCTAAATTCTGATGATTTTTATTACAATCAAGATGTGCTCTCAAAAGTTGCAAAAGTTTTTGAAGAGACAAATAGTGATTGCTTATATGGTGATTTAATTTTTGTAAATAAAGGAGATGCTAGAAAAATCGTCAGATACTGGAAGTCAGGAAAATTTGAAAAGAACCATATGACAAAAGGATGGATGCTGCCTCACCCAACTTTTTTTGTAAAAAAAGAAATTTACCAAAAATTTGGATTATATAATACAAGCCTAAAAAGTGCTGCTGACTATGAAATGATTTTGCGATTATTACATAAAGAAAAAATAGTTGTAGAATATATTCCAGAAATTTTAATAAAAATGAGAGTGGGAGGCGAGAGTAATGCATCAATATGGAATAGGTTAAAAGGTAATAATGAAGATAATATTGCTTGGGACTTAAATCGACTTAAAAAGCCCCCTTTTATTCGTTTCATAAAACCTTTCAGAAAGATTTCTCAATTTTTTCGCAAACCAAAGGTGTAACTTGAAAGTTTTAATTATTGATAATCAAGACTCTTTTACATATAACCTAAAACATTATGTACAGCAATTCTATGCAGATGTTGATGTCTTAAGGGCTTCAGATATTAATATTGAATCTATTTCAGAATATAATAAAATCATACTTTCTCCAGGTCCTGGGTTGCCAGAAGAGCACCCAATTCTAAATCAAGTTCTAGTTAAATACTATAAGAATAAATCTATCTTAGGGATTTGTCTTGGTCAACAATCAATTGCTGAGTTTTTTGGAGCAACACTTTATAATTTATCAGAAGTAAAGCATGGTGTTTCCTCTGAAATTATTCATTATAATAATTCTAAAGTATTTAATGATCTTCCCTCAAACTTTAAAGTTGGTCATTATCATTCATGGGCAGTTTCTAAAGAAAATTTTCCTAATGTATTGACTGTTACATCCGAGAATATTGAAGGAAAAATAATGTCAATAAAACATAAAGAATTTGATATTACTGGTCTGCAATTTCATCCTGAGTCAATATTGACGGAGAATGGTTTGAAAATGATTGAAAATTGGCTAACTAATTAATTGTACTCTGGAGTAAACCAATCTCTTTTCTTTTCATATTTTAAGTCTCTTAATGCAGCTGCTTTTACTCTAATAGTAAAAGTGTAGCTTTGATGAAACCCAATTGGAATCCAATTAAAAAGCAATTCCCAACAATGCAAATCTCTATAAATATCTACAGATGAGTAAGTCAGTTCTTTTTCATCAAAATCATAACCAGATCTAAAACCAATTTTCCATTTTTTGGTGATCTTTATATTTCCTGAAAAAGTTAAAGACTGAGTGGTATCAGCAAAGGCAGATGACTGATGACCCTTGTTATAATTTAAAGAGTAATTTGCATTTAAATTCCATGGAACTGAGTAGAAGTCTCGATTTTCTGCATCATCTTCTTTCTCAATTTCGTCATTGTCTTTTTTATCGGATTGGAAACTTTTATCATTTACATTTATACCAATAGAAGTTGTAAAGGATTTTAACCTTGCAAGTCTGTTGTTAGTTGCAATTTCAAATTGATTTATTCTATTGTTATTGTTTTCATTTGTAAGGTATGGGTCGTAATCACTAGAGAAAGTAATGTCAAAAATATTAAATAATTTTGTTCTTGCATTTAGTCTGATATTACTCATATTTAAAGAATCAGCAAAGATATTATATGAGGTGTTCAAACTTAAACTCTCTAATAATTTAATCTTTTTAAAAGTTTCAACTGAATCTTTTTTATTCCTAACTTTCATTTCTAGAATATTTCCGATTCCAAAACTTATATTCCCACTTTTTCTGCTTCCAGGAGTTCCGTACACTCCATCTTTCATGATAGAATAAGTTTCCGTATTGCCTTCAGTATCTTTCTGTACAGTTTTATAATATCCATATTTTTCCTCAGAAAAATCTGGAGTATATCTAAAAGATAAATTTGGACTGATTACGTGTCTTATTCCAGCTATCTTACTTTTTTGAAAATGAACTAAACCGTAAATTTTAGTATTTAATCCAGCTGATAAATTATAATCATGAGCTCTAGTAAATTTATTAATTGTATCAATTCTTATATCATCTATATTTGAGTCCCAACTTTTATTGATTTGTGATAAATACCACCTTTCTGATAAATTAAAGCTAGGTTTAAGTGTAAAGTGTTTTAACACTTTTATTGAGGTAGAAACAGGAATAGTATGCTTCATTCCATTTTTGAATTTAGAATACGAATCACTAGTAAATAGAAGAGAATCTGAAGTTGAAATAGTATTTTTAGTACTCATATTATATTTAATCGTAATCTTATCGTACCACTGGGTTTTTGCTTTATTCCCAATTGCTTTAAAAGGATAAATTCTTTTTGAGCTTAGTCCAATATCAGGAATAGTTAAATTTACTTGATTTGTAGAAGTGTTTTGACTGTGCCTTAAGTTAAAATTTAGATTATTAATAATTGCTCCTTCCCATCTTTTTGATAAATTAATACTAGATGACATGGTATTTTTAAGGTAATCATTAGCATTGTAGGAGTTGTTTCTGTAGTAAGTGCTACTTCCAGCCTCTACATTTGCTGAGAAACTTAAAGAAGGATTAGCTTTTTGGTCTTGCTTGTGTTTCCATTTAATGTTGAAATCTTTCTTTTCGCTATAATCAGGAAAACCTAATTCGCTATTTATCATTTTCCCAAAACTTAAATTCAGATTTCCATTGTATTTATATCTATTCTTATACCTCAAAATAGATTTGAAATTCCAACTTCCTTTGGTATATACATCACTCTTTATGGTAAGATCTAGCTTATCACTAACAGTAAAATAATAACCACCATCCTTTAAGAAAAAACCTTGATTTTGTGATTCTCCATATGATGGAATAATTAAACCAGAACTTTTTTTATCATTATTTGGAAAATAACCAAATGGAAAAATTAGGGGAGTAGGGATGCCAAAAAAAGTTAGGTAAGCAGGTCCAGTAATAATTTTTTTACCAGGTATGATTTTAATCCTATTTGATCTAATTGAAAAATGTGGTTTTTCAGCATCACAAGTAGTGTAATCTCCTTTGTTTAGGAAGAAAATATCATCATCCACTTTCTTTACAGTTTTACCTAAAATATACCCTTCACCTTCTTTAGATGATATCTTTTTAACGCTACATTTTTTAGTTTTAAAATTGTAAGTCATCTCATGAGCTTTAAAACTTTCGTTACCTTCTTTAAATGCCGGGTATCCTATTTTGTTGCCTAAAGAATCAGCAGTAGTGCAAGCATATATTGTACTTTTATTCCAATCAATCTCGATATATGATGCTGTAATTATTGTTTTTTGATATTCAATTTTTGCATTTCCATATAAAAATGCTTTTTTTCCATCAATACTTAGTTTTAAAGAATCCTCAGCATATTGTTTTATTTCATCTTCAAAAAAAGTAGTTTTCTCTTCAATCGTATCAGAAAGCACAGGAAAAATATTCGCTAATAAATTATTACAAAAAGCTGTTAATAAGAATAGGAATAGAAATATTTTAATGGCTTTAAGCTTCAATCTATGTAGTATATTTGTATAATAGTAACAGTATAAAAATCGTGTCAAAAATAATTAATTTATATCATATATTTTCTAGAAACGCACTTGGCTTACTTTTATTGGCTACTTTATTTGTAAATCCCTTATTTGCTGATGATAAAAAGAAAAAAAATAATAAAATAAGAACTATAGTAATTGATCCAGGACATGGTGGAAAGGATTCGGGTACTATGGGTACAAAAAGGTATACACAATATGAAAAGCATATTGCTTTGGATATTTCACTAAAATTAGGAAGCTATATCAAAAAAGCTTTTCCTGATATTGAAATTATCTATACAAGAAAAACTGATGTTTTTTTAGAACTATGGGAGAGAACAGAATTGGCAAATGAAAAAAATGCAGATTTATTTATTTCTGTACACTGTGATGGTTTTACTAATCCTAATCCATCAGGAGCAAGTGTTTTTGTTATGGGGATGAGTAAATTAAAAGCTAATATGGATGTAGCAATGAGAGAGAATTCTGTAATGTATTTGGAAGATAATTTTAAAGAGAAATATGATGGTTTTGATCCAAAATCTCCTGAAAGTTATATTGTTTTTTCATTGATGCAAAATACTTTTCTTGACCAAAGCATTTCTATTGCAGAAAAAATTGAAGATGAGTTTGCTAATAGAGCAAAACGAAAAAGTAGAGGAGTTAAGCAAGCTCCTTTTTATGTAATTAGTAGGGTTAATATGCCTTCTATCCTTATTGAATCAGGATTTTTAACAAATCCAAAAGAGGAAGATTTTTTGAATACTGAATTAGGAAAAGACCAAATTGCAGCAGCTATTTTTAGAGGTTTTAGAAGCTATAAAGAAAGTGTAGATGGAGCAAATATTAATAAACTTGATAATTCAGAAGTTAAAGAAAAAGAAATCATAAAAATACCGACACCTATAAAAGAAATTACTACAGACAGAGTAGTGTTTAAGGTGAAAGTAGGAACATACCTAAAGTCTATGTTATATGATAAATCTTTTATGAATTTAAATGCTTATGAGGAAATAATAAACGGGACCTATAAATATTATGTTGGCAATGTATATAGTAAAGTAAGTGCAGATAATATAAAGGTTAAAATGCGTGAAAAAGGTTTTAAAGGTGCATTTGTTGTAGCTTTTTATCAAGATAAAAGGATTTCTATGCAAGAAGCCTTAGATTTGCAAACGAAAAATAAATAATCATGAATAAAGAATTAAAGATTGGCTTAATTGCAATAATTACAATTGGAGCTCTATTTATTGGGGTTAATTATCTTAAAGGATTAAATGTTTTAAGTTCAAGCAGAACCTATTATGCACAATATGAAAATATCGGAGGCTTACAAATTGGAAGTTCTGTTTTAGTTAATGGTTATAAAGTTGGGACGGTAAGTGATATTGACTTGTTAATTGAAAATAATCAGCAACTTTTGGTTACTATTAGTATTGAAAAAGAATTTCATATGCCTTCCAATACTGAATGCAAGATTGTAAACCAGGATTTGATGGGTACAAAAGGTATTTCTTTAGTGCTAGGTGATGCAACTGATTTTCTTGCAGTAGGAGACACCTTAAATGGGGGAATTGAAGGCTCTTTACAAGATGAAGTAAATGCTCAAATTTTACCATTAAAAAATAAAGCAGAACAATTAATAGGTTCAATGGATTCTGTTATGATGATTGTTACGGCTGTATTAAATAAAAACACAAGAGAGAGCCTAAGGAATAGTTTACAAAGTTTAGATAAAACTTTTTTATTGATGTCAGAAACAATGATAAAAGTAGATAATATGGTAGCTGTAAATGATGATAGGATAACTAAAGTAGTTAAAAATTTAGAATCGATAACTAGTAATTTAGAAAGTAGTAATGGAGATATTAAAAATATATTGACTAATTTTTCTACACTTTCTGATACATTAGCTAAAACTGATATCGCATCAGTTTTAAAGAATATAAGCTCTATTACTACTAAAATAAATAATGGTGAGGGAAGTATAGGTTTATTGCTTAAAGATGAAAAAATATATGATAATTTTGAAAAATCTACTCGTGAGCTAGCTGAGCTATTGGAAGATATTAAAAAGAACCCAAGTAGGTATGTTAATTTTTCAATTATAGGAAGTGGAAAGCCTTATGCAGCCCCAAAAACAAAATAAAAAATGATGATTTCAAACATTATATTTTTAGTTGTTTTTTTAGTAGCTATAACGTTATTTATCCTAAACTTAAATAAGATTATAGCTAACATAAAACTAGGTAGAAATATTAATAGGTCGGACAGGTCAACTGATAGATGGAAGAATATGTTTAGAGTTGCAGTTGGACAATCTAAAATGACTAGAAGACCAGTTGCAGGTATCCTTCATATTATTTTGTATTTAGGTTTTGTTATCATCAATATTGAAGTAATTGAAATTATTGTAGACGGTGTTTTTGGATCTCATAGATTCCTGTCTTCAATACTTCCGATTGGTTTATATAACTTTCTTATTGGTTCATTTGAAATATTAGCAATATTGGTATTAGTAGCCTGTGTTATCTTTTTGGTTAGAAGAAATCTGATAAGAATAAAGCGTTTTTGGAGTAAGGAAATGACATCTTGGCCAAGAACGGATGCAAACCTTATTCTTGTTTTTGAAATTTTGTTAATGTCTGCTTTTTTAATTATGAATGCAACAGATGGCTTATTATTTGCAGCTGGTAATCCACATTATGCAACATCATTTTATAATCCTGTAAGTCAATATTTTCAGTTTATGTTTACAGCTATGGATACAGCAACATTAGTAACTATTGAGAGATTTACGTGGTGGTTTCATATTATTGGCATTTTAGGCTTTATGAATTATGTTTTAATTTCTAAACATTTGCATATTTTCTTTGCATTCCCTAGTACTTACTTTGCAAACTTAAATCCTTTAGGGCAGTTTACTAATCTGGAGTCAGTTACTAATGAGGTGAAATTAATGATGGACCCTAATGCCGATCCTTATGCTGCACCACCAAGTGATGCTCCTACGCCAGAATCTTTTGGAGCAAAAGATGCTACAGATTTGAATTGGGTACAATTACTAAACGCTTATAGTTGTACAGAGTGTGGAAGGTGTACAGATAATTGTCCCGCCAATCATACAGGGAAATTACTTTCTCCAAGAAAGGTTATGATGGATACCAGAGATAGAATTAATGAGATTGCGGATAATAAAAGAAAAGGAGAGGAGGACACTAAAGCTTTATTGGGCGACTATATCACTACAGAGGAATTATGGGCGTGTACAAGTTGTAATGCCTGTACAGATGCTTGTCCTATTGAATTAGATCCTTTATCCATTATTATGGATATGAGAAGATATTTAGTAATGGAGCAGTCGGCAGCACCAACTGAATTGAATGTGATGTTTACAAATGTAGAAAACAATGGAGCTCCTTGGCAATTCTCGGCAGCAGATAGATTAAATTGGAAAGATGAATAAATTAGTAGAAAAAAAAGTTAATGGGGAGTTAATATCTCCTGTATTACCAGATGATATTAAAAATTACCTGATTGATATTGATGGTACAATTTGTGATGACATACCTAATGAAGAGCCAGAAAGAATGGCGACTGCAGCATTGTATCCTGATGCTTTGGAAACTTTGAATAAATGGCATGGACAGGGGCACTACATTACCTTTTTCACATCTAGAGTTGAGGAACATAGAGAGGTAACTGAAATTTGGTTAAAGGAAAATAGATTTAAATATCATTGGCTTTTAATGGGGAAACCTAGAGGGGGAAATTATCATTGGGTTGATAACCATATTGTGCGTGCTACTCGTTTTGATGGTAAATTTACTGATTTGATAGACAAAGAAGTAACTATTCAAGTTTTTAAACCTTAAAAAATGAGTGATCTACAAGTAAAAACAATGGCCGAATGTATGGAAGAAGGGAAACAGGTAGATATTCTTTTCTGGGTAGGAAGTGCAGGTAGTTTTGACGATAGAGCTAAGAAAATTACACGTGCCTTTGTTCAAATTTTGAATAAAGCAGGAGTGAACTTTGGTGTTTTAGGTTCAGAAGAATCATCATCAGGAGATGCAGCAAAGCGAGCAGGAAATGAGTTTTTGTTCCAGATGCAAGCCATGATGAACATTGAGGTGATGAATGGCTATAATGTAAAGCGTATTGTCACTACTTGTCCGCATTCTTATAATACCCTTAAAAATGAATATAAAGGTTTGGGTGGTGATTATAAGGTGCAGCACCATACTGAATTTATTACAGAGCTTTTAGCTGAAGAAAAACTAACGGTTACAGGAAATTTAGCAGGAACTAAGATTACTTACCATGACCCTTGCTATTTGGGTAGGGCAAATAATGTATATGATATCCCAAGGGAATTGATTAAGTCATTAGGAGTAGAATTGGTTGAAATGAAAAGAAGTAAGCGTAAATCATTCTGTTGTGGAGCAGGGGGTGCACAAATGTTTAAGGAACCAGAAAAAGGGGCACAAGACATTAACATCAACCGTACAGAAGAGGCTTTAGCCTTAAAACCTGATATTATTGCTACTGGTTGTCCGTTTTGTAATACTATGATGACAGATGGTGTAAAAGCTGTTGATGAAGGAGCTGCTCAGGTAAAAGATATTGCTGAACTAATTGCAGAGAACCTGTAATGTTAGCTGATTTCAATACACAACCTAAAGAATCAAGAATTTGGATATATGCTTCAGAAAAAGCCTTAACAGAAGATCAGCAAAGCCATATCCTAACTTATATTGCTGAACATCTGAAAGGTTGGAATGCCCATAAAGCACCCTTAACGGCTGGGGTTACTATTTTAGAAAATCATTTTATTGTTGTTGCTTTGGATGAAGGTAAAAATGGAGCAAGTGGTTGTTCTATTGATGCACTACAAAAAACAATACAAGAATTAGAAAAAAACTTATCCATTACTTTAATGAATCGCTTAAATGTATTTTGTAAAATAGGAGAGGTTATAAAAGTCATACCTTCTTTTAAATTAGGCATTATAGCAAATAAGGATACACTTTTTTATGATTTAACTATTCAAAGAAAGGAAGAATTAAGCAACTATCTGAAACCCATAAAAGAGGGTTGGGCTAAAAGCTATTTATAATTCAGAAAACAGCTTAATTCCATTCATCTTATTTTTAACCAAAATAGACCAATTCATTTTTCCAACTAAACTATTCTTTTGAGTATTTTTTTTGCGTTTAGCAATCAGATTAGGAATAGCAAAGTAAAAAGAAAAGTGAGCATTTGCAATTGCCAATACATGTTCTAAACCCTTTTCTTTATTTAAAAAAGTTAGTGCTGCTACTCCATCTAAAACTAATCGCATAGGAATTGTTGTAAATAGGGAAGAAGTTGGTAAATTCTTAAATAACATAAATAGGTTATTCCTAAAGTTTAAGTGGGTTTTAAAAGGAGAACCTGCATTTAATGTTCCACCACCAACATGATAAACAACAGACTTTGGCTCAACCATAATTTTATAGCCCTTATTCTTCATTCTCCAGCAAAGGTCAATTTCCTCTTGGTGAGCAAAAAAATCAGCATCAAATCCACCAATTTCCCAAAATGCATCAGCCCTTACAAAAATACAAGCACCAGTTGCCCAGAATATTTCAATTAAATCATTGTATTGCCCCTTATCTTCTTCTAAAGAGTCAAATATTCTTCCTCTGCAAAATGGGTAACCTAAATTATCCATAAAACCACCACTAGCACCAGCATATTCAAAAGTATTTCTTTTATTATAATCTAATAATTTAGGTTGGCAAGCAGCAATATTTTTATCACTATCCATTAAAGTAATAATAGGAGAGAGCCAGCCATTAGTCACTTCAATATCAGAATTAATCAGTACAAAGTATTCAGCATCAATCTGCTTTAAGGCATCATTATACCCCTTAGCATATCCGCCATTAAAAGCGTTTATAATTATCTTAACAGCAGGGAAATTCTCTTTTACAAAAGCAACTGAATTATCAGTTGAGGCATTGTCAACCACAAAAACAGTAGCTTCTTGGCTATACTTAACCAAGGAAGGTAAGAATTTCTCTAACCATGCTTTTCCGTTCCAATTAAGGACTACAACTGCTGTTTTTATCTTTTGTGTTTCCATCTTTTATGCGACCATAACCAGTATTGAGGTTTGTTTATTATATCTTGTTCTAATCTTTTTGTAAAATTTTCTGTAATTTTTCCGTGAGGTTGTTCAGTAGGGCTATCAGTAATCAAGGAGTACTCTACTTCATAATGCCCTCTTTGTACTTTACTGATGCTCACAAACACTACTGGCCAATTGTATTCTTTGGCATATCTTTCTACTCCAAAAAGCACTGCTGTATCTTGGTTTAGGAATTGTACCCAATGAGCTCTTTTGGGGTTTGCAGGGTTTTGGTCCGAACCAAATACAATTGCTTTTGCTTGCGCAACTTCTTCAAATGATTTTTTAGTTTGCTTCATTGAAACTAAATGCATTCCGTATTTGGAGCGAGAAGTATAAATTTTATTATTGATAAAAGTATTGCTAAGTGGCTTGTAAATTCCTATACATTTATGATTGGAGTACATAGCAAATGCCTGCGCACATATTTCCCAATTGTTATAATGCCCTCCAACAAAAATGATGCTTTGGCCTTTATCTGCAAAGTAATTACTGAATTCAGGGTTTTTAATAATTAGGCGTTTCCTTAATTGTTTTTCAGAGATGGTAAAACCTTTAACACTTTCCATTATAATGTCGCATAAGTGACGATAAAAATCACTCATAATATTGTTTAGTTCTTGGTTACTTTTATTAGGAAAGGAGTTTTTAAGATTGGTGAAAACCACCTCTTTTCTATAACCTATTACGCGATACATTATAAAGTAAATAATGTCAGAAAGAAGATAAAGTAATTGATAGGGAAGTAAAGAAAGAGGTAAAAGTAAGATGTAGTAGAAGATCTTTGTAATCATAAGTGCAAATGTATAATTATTCTAGTCTATTTTTAATTATCTTTGTATTACTTAAAATTAAAGATTATGAAAACTAGTATTTTATCTCTATTTATTTTTTTATCCTTTAGTATTACTGCTCAAATAACTTATATTCCTGATTCTATCTTTGAACTAAAACTTATAAATCTAGGATATGATAATATTCATAATGGCTGGGTTACTACTGATAGCATAAATAGTATTGATAGTTTGGATATTAGTAGTGTTTCATCAATTAAAATATATGACTTATCAGGAATTGAGGATTTTTATAATTTACAATATCTGAATTGTTCAAATAATCATTTTCCTGATTTAAATTTGAATAACAATAGCAACTTAAAACATATAATTTGCACTTCAGATTCTATTGAAACTTTGCAGGTTGATTATCTTTTTTCACTGCACACACTAGTATGTGATTTTAATTTATTAGATAGTTTAGATTTATCAGGAAATCCAGCATTAACAAATCTTAATTGCCTTAGAAATAAACTAACAACATTAGACTTATCAAACAATACATTTTTAGCAACAGTAAGTTGTGGCGAAAATCAAATTACAACTTTAGATTTGTCAATGTTAGATCTAGAGGTTTTACAATGCCAATACAATCCAATAACGAATATCGATTTATCTGGCAATTATTCTTTAAAACATTTAACATGTCATGATAATTTATTGCAAAGTATTGATTTAAGTGATAATATTAACTTAGAATGGTTAAGTATAGGTAATGCTGAGTTAATGCCTCCTACAGCTAATAATGATTTAACTGCTTTAGATTTAAGTAATAATTGTAATATCACAAATTTTTATTGTAGTGGAAATTTAAATCTAATTTGTATACAAATCTGCACATCTTCAGACTCTAGTAATTGGGCTTCTCTTGATTCTCAAATGTATTATAGTTTAGATTGCAATTACACTTCAGTAGATGAAGTAAGTTTTAATAAGGATGATCTTATTTCTATAATAGATATATATGGGAGGGAAGTTAATCAAAATTACAAAGGAGTTTTATTTTACATTTACAAAAATGGCAAAGTAGAAAAACGAATTACCTTAAATAAATAGATAGAAATCAACTTTCTGCAATCTTTAATTTATCAATTTAAAATAAATAATATTAACTACTGCTGAACTGAAAATATTTTTATTTTTGCAGTCCGTATTTGGAGAGATGGCAGAGTGGTCGAATGCGGTGGTCTTGAAAACCATTGTACAGCAATGTACCGGGGGTTCGAATCCCTCTCTCTCCGCAAAACCCAAACAAAAATGTTTGGGTTTTTTTATTTATAGATTTAATGAAAGTTTATTAATTAAGAAAGCCTACCGAAACGGCAGGCTTTCTTTGCTAAAGTGATCGAGACAGGATTCGAACCTGTGACCGTCTGCTTAGAAGGCAGATGCTCTATCCAGCTGAGCTACTCGACCATTGTAAATTGGGCTGCAAACTTAAAACTTTTTACCTTTTAAGAAACAAAAAGCAAAAGAAAAATTTACTTATTTAAATCAGCCATTTTTATAGCAGTAATAGCCGATTCAACTCCTTTATTACCATGCTTACCTCCTGAGCGATTTACGGCCTGCTCCATAGTATCATCAGTCAAAACCCCAAAGATCACAGGGATATCCAAACTGATATTTAAATCTTTTATTCCCATAGCTACAGCATTACACACAAAATCGAAATGTTTTGTTTCTCCTTGAATAACGCTTCCTAAACAGATAATTGCATCAGGATTTTTCTTTGAAGCAATTTTAGCTCCAAAAACCAATTCATAACTTCCAGGAACATCATACTTTGTTATATCTT
>Ga0206677_10000638_pt1 | contig 33113 bp, 24 predicted proteins | sample M130m12015metaG_FD_155475 | JGI IMG/M metagenome (GOLD analysis project Ga0206677, IMG submission 155475) | Ammonia-oxidizing marine archaeal communities from Monterey Bay, California, United States - M1 30m 12015 | ecosystem: Environmental > Aquatic > Marine > Intertidal zone | place: USA...
CAGTTTTTTACTCCATTTTTCACAGGAATATTTTTAGAAAATGAGCTAACAACCTCCAGTAGAATGTTTGAATTTGTGTTTAAAATGTTTGGAGAAGGGGTGGCTGTTCTTCCCAAAGGAGGTATGGAAGAAATTTCTAAACAGTTGGTAGCCAACCTTAGAAATACAACTTTTCAATATAACACCCAAGTAACCTCAGTTTCTGATGAGGAAATTATTTTACATACAGGAGATAAGTTAGCAAGTACTGCAACAATTATTGCTACAGATGCCAGTAATCTTTTAAAAAATGCATCTCAAAATAATCTATCTTGGAAATCTTGTCAAACCCTTTATTTTACTTCCAAAAAAAGGATGATAAACAAACCTATGATTGGTTTAATGTGTAATGCACATGGTCTAGTTAATAATATTTTTTATCATACGAGTGTAGCTACTGATACTCATAATACTGAAGAATTACTATCGGTAACGGTTGTTAAAGAACATCAGTTATCTGAAGAACAATTAATAGCTGCTGTTATTAAGCAATTAAAAGAAGAGTGCAATATAGAACACCTTAGCTTCCTAGCTATCTATCACATAAAAAAAGCATTACCAGATTTAAAAAATATAAAATATGAGGTATCACCCTTAAAAACACAGCTGTCTTCTGGTATTTTTTTAGCAGGAGATGTGCAGTTAAATGGGTCTTTAAATGCTGCCATGATCTCAGGAGAAAAAGCCGCTTTACAAGTTGTAGCATCCCTCAAATAAAAAAGTTACTTTCTATCAGAAGCATATTGTTGCAATAATTCCAATGAAGCATATTGTAATGATTTTTGATGCGTAGCTTCTAAAATAATAGGCGGAGCTTTGCCTACTTTTTCGGCTTCTAACCATCTAGAAATACATAAACACCATTTGTCTCCAGGTTGTAGACCTGGAAAGTTCCAATGAGGTATAGGAGTCATTAAATCATTTCCTCTAGAAGCAGAGTATGTTAAAAACGCTTTAGTTACTACTGCACAAACCGTATGCGTTCCTGTATCTTCTGAAATGGTTCTACAAAAGCCATCTCTAAAATATCCTGTCATAGGATCTGAACAGCAAGCAATAAGAGGGTCTCCATAAATATTAAGTTCCATAAATAGTCAATGTTTAAAAAACATATTTTTGTAAAAATAAATTTACGAATTAAAAAGCATATCCAAGACCAACACTAAAGATGCCTAAAACACCAGCTTTAACCTTAAACATTAAGCCTCCCTCAGGTTTTTGATATCGGTATCCTACATCTAGTAAAGGCAGTATAAAAGAGTCATTATTATCTTTGCTAGAAAAAATCCCAAGATTAAATTCCATATGTGAATTTCCTTTTCCAGTAAGTAGGGTAGCCGCACCTAATACACCACCACCAGAGCTAACCATAATCATTCCGGCATAACCAAAACCTACTCTACCATACAATGAAATTTTATCTGACTCATAAACTTTTCGTTCATAATTCATAAAAATATGGGCACCAGGAAAAAATCCTGTATCAAAATAAACATTATTTTTTGTGGGTATAGAGATCAGATCAGAATTGGTTTGTGCAGTGGTGTTAAAACACGAACAAAATAGAATCATGAAAGCTATTTTTTTAAAAATGAAGCTGATTACTTGTTTTATTCTAATCATAGGGTAAATTTATTTAGGTTCTAAAATAAGGGTAACTTTATTAAAATCTGCAGCACTATTAATCACAGTTCTGTAAGCCTCAAATATTTCTGGTGCTACAAAAGTTTCTCTGTAATGTTCGTCTGCAGTAACGGTTAATACATTTCCTTCTAAAGTGTAATAGGAGTCAAAAATAAAGAGTTCTTTCTCTTTTGTAGCGTAGCTATTTTTTATGGTAATGTCCTCTAAATTTGAAATTTGGTATCCCTCAGGGATGTGTATTTTTATCGTTCTGTAATAACTTCTGTTAAACTCTGCTTCCAAAGGTAAAATTCTTTTTTTCTCTTGTTGCATTTCCATTTGAGGACCTATTAAATCTCCAAGCTTAAAAAGGTATTTATCACCTTTCTTCTCAACAAAATACTCTGAGTCAATATCAAATTTTACCACAAAGGGTTTTACTCCAAAAAGACTTGGATCCTTATTAATAAATTCTCTTTTTAATACCTTGGCATTTTTATCACTATTCTGAACAAAATATTGGTCTATTACCTCATTTATACGGTTTGGCTGAATAAGATTCATAAAAGGGTGTAAGTTCATAGCATAATATCCATTTAATTTTCTCTCTAATGCTATCGTGTTTTTAGTCAAATCTTCGGTATTAAATTTTACCTCTATAAACATTTCATCATTAGATAAGCTTGCGGGAATACCCTCTATAAATTTCACTTCTGAAAAAGCTTTTCTTTTACCATTGATATCATATCCAGTTATAAAAAGACCGTAATTATTCATGAAGTAAGGGGGAGGAAAACCAAATCTAGTACCAAATTTACTGGGCGAAAGATATTTTTTTGATGCTGGAAAATAAAATAAAAATTCTTGTAAAAAATTGGTAGCCTCAAAATCTTTATCAAATTTCAATAGAAATCTATTGGAAGTGAGAACCATTTCATGCGTAACATCAAATTTTTCAAATAAGGCAATATATAGTTTTATAATTCCTGTTTCATTTGCAGTTTTAGTTTTTAATACGTTTGTTAAGTTTTCAGAATCATTTTCTGATATATATATATTTTCCTTAATATATAAATCAATAATTCTTGCTTTATTTTCATCATTTAATTCATTATCAAATTTGAAATTTTTAGCAAATTTATGAATGAGTTTTTTTTCTAATTCGCTGTATGTTGAATAATAGAAATCAAATAAATTTTGAGCTACATTATTATATGAATTAATAATAGCATTGTTGGCGGTATTTTCATGTAATTTATACATAATAAAACCAATTGCAGCGTTGTAAGGAGCCTTCTCTTCTTTTCTTACAGCCTTGATGTCTTTAGCCGAGAACTTCCAATGTGTTTTTTCTTTAAAACTTTCATTTTTTTTTACAGTAGCTTCTAAGTTAAAGCTTTTGAAGCTAAAACTTAAATTGCTTGGTGCGTACAAATCAAACTCTACAGTTTGTTTGTCATAATCACTCTCAATATCCACCATCGCACCTTGAAATTTTGGACGTCTTTTTGCTACATAATAATATTCAATTATGCTCCCTTTCTCAATATCATCAAAAGAAAAATAATTGAAATCCCTTCCTGTTTCATCATCTTCAGATCGTAAAATTCTTGATTTATCTAATACAATAATCTCTCCTGTTTTCTTAATAATTCGAACATTTATTACCACTTGAGATGCCTCGTTAGCAACGGGTAAATAAACTTTAGCATACTCTTCAATTCTATCATCAGAATTTAACCATAATACTTTATGTTCTAGATAGTATTCTATTAAATTTTGGTCTTCAAAAATAAATTCAGTTATCACTTTATCTTTTATAGCAATCATATCTTTATCAGATGACTCTATAGTATACTTTGGTTTTAATTCCCAATCGTAATTTTTAAAGAAGGGTTCAGTTTGTGCAAAACTTGTGAAAGTAATAAATAGAAATAAAATGAAGCTATTAATCGGTTTCATGTGGGTTTTTATTTTTCTTTAGAATAATTTTTTTTAAGCTTTTCAGTTTTTTCTAATTTCTATAATTAGTCTTATAAACTAAAGTTAAATTAAAAGATTTGCTTTTTTTGTAAGGCAAATAAAGGCAAAAATCTGCAATTTAAAACATAACAAATTCATAATACTGTTATTGTCTAAAAACTCTTTTTTTACTTATTGGTTGTTAAAATGTTAAAAAAACAGACACTAATTTATTGATTTCGTATTTATTTAAAAATCAGGACACTATTATTTGTTTATGTAAATTTAATACTTAGATTTGTCAGGAATAAATTTAATATGAATATGCAATACGTTTGGAATAGCTTCTTTTTCTATTTTTACTTTTTTAGCAAAAGTTGAGACGCCTCGTATATTGTAAAAACTATATAACAGAAAGTCTCGAATCCAATTCGAGATTTTTTTTTTGATATAAATGAATAAAATTATTGCCATACAAGGAGCGGAAGGATCTAATCATCATAAAGTAGCAAGAGACTTTTATGGTGAAAACATTCAATTAAAAGAGTGCATGTCTTTTGATGCCCTTGTAGCTCGATTATTAGATGGTTCAGCAACTGTTGGAGTGATGGCAATAGAAAATACGATTGCTGGCTCCATAATACCAAATTATGCACTCATAGACTCAAATAATTTGCATATTGTAGGGGAAGAATATTTACATATTCATCATCATTTGATGGCTTTACCTGGTCAAACAATAAAAAGCATTAAAGAGGTTTGGTCTCACCCTATGGCACTATTACAATGTAAAGAGTTTTTTAAAAAGCATCCACATATTAAATTAGTTGAAGATGTAGATACGGCTGAGGTTGCGAAAAGAATTGCAAAAGAAAATTTAAAGGGTATTGCTGCAATTGCTCCAAAAATTGCTGCTGAAATTTTTGGATTACAAGTCTTGGAAGATAATATTCAGACTATTAAAGATAATTCTACACGATTTGTAATTGTTCAAACACAGAAGCCTACTCATTCAATTGAGGGTATTAACAAGGCGTCATTAAAATTTGAATTAAGTCACAAAAGAGGAAGTTTGGCCGCAGTTTTAAATGTCTTAAGTGATTGTAAAATGAATTTAACTAAAATTCAATCTTTGCCTGTAATAGAAACCCCATGGAAATATTCCTTCTTTGTAGATGTAACTTTTGACGAATATACAGAGTATCAAAAATTGGTAAAAATTATTGACATTATGGCTGAAGATTTCAAAATTTTAGGAACCTATAAAAATGGTAGAAAATGATGAAAGCAGCCAATAGATTAGATACGGTTCAAGAATATTATTTTTCTAAGAAACTTAGAGAGGTTAGAGCACTGTCAACTGAAGGGAAACCCATTATAAATATGGGGATTGGTAGTCCAGATTTACAGCCTCCTGCCAAAGTAATTAAAGCTATTCAACAAGCAGTTGTTATTGAAGGAGCTCATAAGTATCAAAGCTATCAGGGATTACCGGAGTTTAGGGAAGCTGTGTCAGATTTTTATAAAAATAAGTATAATGTTGAAGTAAGTTCAGATCACGAAATCCTTCCACTTATGGGGAGTAAAGAAGGAATTTTACACATATCTATGGCTTTTTTAAACAAAGGAGATAAGGTATTAATCCCAAACCCTGGGTACCCAACCTATACCTCTGTTACTAATTTAGTTGAGGCTAATCCTATTTTTTACGAGTTAACTTCAGAAAATAACTGGGAGCCAGATTTTGAAAAACTTGAAAAAGAGGATGTATCCGATATAAAAATGATGTGGGTAAATTACCCTCACATGCCAACCGGTGCAAAAGCAACTCAAGCTCTGTTTGAAAAATTAATAGCTTTTGGTAAAAAACACCAAATTTTAATTATAAATGATAACCCATATAGTTTTATATTAAACAATAATCCGCTTAGCATTTTAAGTGTAAAAGGAGCAAAGGAAACAGCACTAGAACTAAACTCTTTAAGTAAATCATTTAATATGGCAGGATGGAGAGTTGGGATGTTGTTGGGTGCAAGCTCATTTTTAAAAGAAGTTTTGAAAGTGAAAACACAAATGGATTCTGGAATGTTTTATGGAATACAACAAGGAGCTATTTCTGCTTTAAAAGTTAGTTCATCTTGGTTTTCTGAAATGAATGAGGTATATAAAAATAGAAGAAAATTAGTCTGGAAAATAGCAGATACTCTTGGGTGTAGTTACGATAAAAATACTACAGGTATGTTTGTTTGGGCAAAAACTCCTCAGGGAGTAAAAGCGGAAAATATGGTAGATGATTTATTGTATAACAAAGATATTTTTATTGCACCTGGCTTTATTTTTGGGAGTAGTGGTGAAGGGTATATTCGGTTTTCATTGTGTGTATCTGAAGAAAAAATTAAGGAAGCATTAGAAAGATTGTAAGATGAAGGTTTTTATCATTGGTACTGGTTTAATTGGCGGGAGTTTTGCACTAGATATTCAACAAGAATATCCAGATGCTATTATTTATGGTGTAGATTTAAATAACAGCCATATTAAAGAAGCTATAGCGCACGGCGTAATTCATCAAGAAGCTAGTCTTGATGATGTGCAAGATGCAGAGGTGGTATTTATAACCATACCTGTTGATGCTACTTTAAGTGTATTGCCAAAGATATTAGATGTTGTAAATGATAAGGCCTTAGTTATTGATGCAGGATCTACTAAACAACGTATTTGTGAGGCTGTTAAAGACCACCCAAAAAGAAGAAATTTTTTAGCAGCCCATCCCATTGCTGGAACAGAATTTTCAGGACCAAAAGCAGCTATGCTAGGATTATATAAAGAAAAAACAAACATCATCTGTGAGGTAGAGAAGACGGCTTTTAAATTACAAGAAAAGGCATTAGAGATTTTCTCTAAAATAGGAATGAGAATTCGATATATGGATGCTGTTTCACACGATAAGCATATCGCATATGTATCTCACCTATCTCACATTAGTTCTTTTATGTTGGGTAAAACAGTGATAGAGAAAGAAAAAAATGAACGTGATATTTTTGATATGGCTGGAAGTGGTTTTGAGTCTACCGTTAGGTTAGCAAAAAGCTCTCCTGCAATGTGGACTCCTATTTTCGAACAAAATAAAGAGAATATTATTGAAACTCTTGACGAATATATTGGAAATTTAAAACAATTTAAAAAACTGATGGAAGAGCATAAATTTGATCAAGTTTTTGATGAGATGCAAGAAACAAATCATATTGCAGCTATACTTAAAGGCATTAAATAATACCTAATAAATCGAGTAATAATAAAGATAACAAATAAAAACAAGAAGCAAAATTTAATAAGTAAAGATGAAGAATACAAAAGAATTAAGAACATGGTTGGATGATTTAAGTTTAGATCATCCACTCGTAGTAGCAGGGCCTTGTAGTGCAGAAACAGAAGATCAGGTATTAAAGATCGCGCACGAATTAAAAGATTCTGATGTAAACTATTTTAGAGCAGGGATTTGGAAGCCAAGAACCAGGCCAGGAAATTTTGAAGGAGTAGGAGCTTTAGGTTTAAAGTGGCTTCAAAAAGTAAAAGCAGAAACAGGAATGAAGACTGCAACAGAGGTTGCTAACGCTGCGCATGTAAAATTAGCTCTTGAGCATGATATTGATTTGTTGTGGATTGGCGCAAGATCTACAGTGAGTCCATTTATAGTTCAAGAAATTGCAGATGCTTTACAAGGTACGGACAAAATAGTATTAGTAAAAAATCCAGTAAATCCAGATCTAGCTCTTTGGCTTGGAGGAATAGAAAGGTTATATTCTGCTGATATTAAAAATTTAGGAGTGATTCACAGAGGTTTTTCTACTTATGAAAAAACTAGGTATCGTAATAATCCAGAATGGCAAATTGCCATAGAATTACAAAACCGATTTCCAGATTTACCACTAATATGTGATCCATCTCATATTACTGGAAAAAGAGATATGATTTTTGAAGTATCCCAAACAGCCTTAGATCTAAATTTTAATGGTTTAATGATTGAAACCCATGTTGATCCAGATAATGCATGGAGTGATGCTGCACAACAAGTAACTCCTGATACTCTTATTCAAATGATGGAAGATTTAAAGATTAGAAAAGAGACCGATACAGAAGCAGACTATAGAAATTCATTAAATACGTTGAGAACTCAGATTGATGTTATAGATCATCAATTGATAGATATTTTAGGGAAACGTATGAAAATAGCAGATGCTATTGGAGCACTTAAGAAAGATAAGAACGTAGCGGTATTACAATCTAAGCGATGGAACGAAATTTTAGGTAAAATGATTCTAGAGGGCGAGCAGAATAAATTAAGTGAAGAATTTATTTTAAGGGTATTTAAAGCCATTCACCAAGAATCTATTAATCATCAAGAAAAAGTGATGAATGGATAACAAAAAAAAGCGGCTGAAAAGCCGCTTTTTTTTGTTGTTAAATTGTATTATTCTTTTAGTTTCTTAAAGATATAACGAGTTATAAAGATACCTCTTCCATCATTTTTACCTGCATCACTTTCTACAGCACTTGAAACAAAAGCCAATTCCCACCCTTCCTCTGTCATGGTGTTTATTTTTGAAGTAATTACTGCATCATTAGCAGCAATATTTTGAAAACGAATACCTGCTATATTGTAAAAGTTTAACAATTTAGTTTCTTCAAAATTTTTCACTCTAATATCACCTCTGTCAGATTTGTTTCTTTTATCTTTTACTGTTTTTCCATCAGTTCTTTCAGATGTAAAGTCTTGATAGTTACGAGACTCATTAGTACTAATTAATCTAGATCTCCCAGCACCACTAGGAATAATAGATTCTACACTTGTAATTACTTGATATTTGTAAGTTTGCGCTTCAGAGTAAAAAACAAAACATAAAGCCGCAATTAATAAATAAATTTTTCTCATAGTTATAGGTTTTTTTAAATTACACTTTAAATGTACAATATTTTAATTTAGAATTGATTTACTTTGCTGTATGACAGGAACTGTTTATAAATCTACTGGAAGTTGGTATTTTGTAAAGTCCGAAGAAGGAGGCCTTTATCAATGTAGAATAAAAGGTAAGTTTAGGATAAAAGGAATAAAAAGTACCAACCCTATTGCTGTTGGCGATTCTGTAGAATTTGATATTGAAAATAAAGGTGATGAAGAAATTGGAGTCATTAAATTAATTCATGACAGAAAAAATTATATAGTTCGTAAATCTGTTAATTTGTCAAAGCAAACCCAAATTATTGCATCCAATATTGATTTAGCATTTCTGTTAATCACCATCAATAATCCACCAACCTTAACCACATTCATAGATCGATTTTTAGTTACTGCTCAAGCATATTCTATAAAAGTAATTCTAGTATTCAACAAGATAGATAGTTATAAAGTAGAAGAAAAAAGTGAGATTCTTTACTTAAAAGATATTTATGAAACAATCGGCTATACTTGTGTAGAGGTTTCTGCCATAAAAAATATAAACTTAAATATTATAAAAGACCTAATGAAAGGAAAGACTAGTTTATTTTCTGGACATTCAGGGGTGGGTAAAACAACATTATTAAATTCTCTAGAGCCCGGATTAAATTTAAAGACAAAGGAAATTTCATTTCAACACCAACAAGGACAACATACCACAACATTTGCAGAAATGTTTGATTTAAGTTTTGATGCTAAAATTATTGATACACCTGGAATTAAAGGGTTTGGTGTTGTAGAAATAGAAAAAGAAGAACTTGGAGATTATTTTACTGAGTTTTTTGCTTTGAAAAGTGGTTGCAAGTTTCACAACTGTATTCATGTTAACGAACCTCAATGTGCAGTAAAAGAGGCTTTAGAGGATGAGAAAATATCTTGGTCCCGTTATAAAAGTTACCTGCAAATCTTGGAAGGTGAAGAAGAAAATTATAGAACTGATATTTGGGATTAGTAATTATATTTCTTTAAAAAATTTAAAATTTAATGAAAGCAGTTATTCAGAGAGTCTCCAAAGCTAGTGTAGCTATAGACAATAAAAAAGTTGCTAATATTCTTCATGGTGTTCTTGTTTTGCTTGGAATTGAGGAATTAGATACTCAAGAAGATATCAATTGGCTTTCCAATAAAATTATAAATCTTAGAGTTTTTGATGATGAAAATGGTGTCATGAATAATTCTTTACATGATAGTGATGGTGAAGTTATAGTTGTTAGTCAATTTACCTTGTATGCATCGACAAAAAAAGGAAATAGGCCTAGTTATATTAAAGCTGCTAAGCCATCTATAGCGGTTCCTTTATACAATAAATTTATAGATACTTTTGAATCTAAACTCGGAAAAAAAGTTCAAACAGGAAAGTTTGGATCTCATATGGAGTTAGAAATTTACAATGATGGTCCCGTTACTATTATCATAGATACAAAAAACAAATTTTAACATTTTTTTAGTTTCCATGGAAATTACATTAGTATATATTTGTGGTGAGACTAATTTAATTTAATAAAAATGAAAAATATAATTATGGCAGTAGTTGTTTCTGCTGTTTTATTTTCTTGTAAAGGAGAAAAGAAAGAAAAAGTTGTTGTCAAAGAAGAGGTTAAAGTTGAAGAAACCACTATAGTAAATAATGTAGATTTAACTGCTTCTGTAATGACATGGAAAGGTACAAAACCAACTGGGTCTCATGATGGAACAGTTTCCTTTTTAAGTGGAGGTATGGTTGTTGAAAATGGAGTTTTAAAAGAAGGTGAGTTTGTCATAGATATGAATACTATTAAAAATCTTGACATGGTTGGTAGTGAAGGAGCTGGAAAAATTGAAAAACATTTAAAAGCACCAGATTTTTTTGATGTTACTTTATATCCTACCTCAAAATTTGTAATTACATCAGCACTAGAAGTTGAAGGGAGCTTGGCAGTTACTGGAAACTTAACTATTAAGGATGTAACCAAAAGCATTACGATTCCTGCGTCTGTTTCAACTGAAGATGGTGTAACCACTTTTAAAAGTGAATTATTTAATATAGATCGTGCAGATTTTAATGTGAAGTACGGTTCAAAAAGATGGATAGAAGGGTTAAAAGATAAATTTATTGATGATCTCGTAGAGATGTCTTTTACAGTAGTAACAAAATAATAATAAAAACCAATACATATGAAAACTTTAAAAATTGATAGACCAAAATGTGGATGTGGAAATACATCAGACTCACAAGGATTTTGTGACGGTTCACATTCAAATAATTAAATAAAAAGCCCAAAACTATGTTTTGGGCTTTTTTTACACTTGTATTTCAGTAGTACTCTTAACCTGTTCTATACTAAAAGTACTATGAGTACTTCCTATATGTTTAATAGTGGTTAGTTTTGTAACCATAAATTCACGATATTCTTTCATGTCAGATACATGAATTTTTATGATATAATCATAATCTCCACTCACATGAAAACATTCAGAAACTTCATCTAATTTTAAAATTTCTTTTTCAAAATTTGACAAGAATTCTTTAGAATGCTGAAGAAGCTTTATGTGGCAAAAAATAAGAAATGATTTGTTGATTTTTTCCTTGTCTATGATAGCCACATATTTTTTTATAACACCTTCTTTTTCTAATTTCTTTATTCTTTCATATACAGCAGTAACCGATAAATTTAATTGTAAAGAAAGTTGCTTGCTAGTTTGTTTACTATCATTTTGAAGCAGACTAATTAGCTTTTTATCTATATGATCTAATTTCATTTAACTGTTTTTAGTTCGTTGTTCTATTTTAAAAATGAGTAACCGAAAAATTTTCTAAAACTTTCAATAAAAATATAAAAATAAAGATTTAAAGTTTATAATTTTATTATTTTAATTAAAAATAAACTAATATTATTTATGTTTATTGATAATATATCTATTTAATGTTAAATTTGGTAAAAATACTACTATTATGAGTTTCAGTCCAGCAGATAATATTCAAGATCTTCAAAACTTTGGAGAGTTTGGAGGAGTAAACCCTTCTATTTCAGATTCATCAACATATACTTTTATGGCAGCAAAAACCATGGCTGATACCTTTGAGGGAAATACAGATGGTTGTCATTTGTATTCTCGTCATACCACACCAAGTAATTTATGTTTAGGGGAGGCACTAGCTGCTATGGAAGGAACAGAAACAGCCAATGTATCTGCATCAGGAATGGGGGCTATTACTCCCGTATTATTGCAATTATGTGGCGCAGGTGATCATATTGTATCTAGTAGAACTATTTATGGAGGTACCTATGCATTTTTAAAGAACTTTACACCTAGGTTTGCCATTCAAACTTCTTTTGTTGATATCACAAATTTAGAAATAGTGGAGGCTTCAATTACCAATAGTACCAAGGTTTTATATTGTGAATCTGTGAGTAACCCTTTATTAGAAGTTGCTGATATTAAAGGATTAGCAGCATTAGCAAAAAAGTATAAGTTAACCTTAGTCGTAGATAATACATTTTCACCATTATCTATTTCTCCTATTCAATTAGGTGCAGACGTTGTGGTGCATAGTCTAACTAAATTTATTAACGGTTCTTCAGACGCTGTAGGGGGTGTTGTTTGTGGTAGTCAAGAATTTATAAATCAATTAAGAAGTGTCATAGATGGTGCTTCTATGCTTCTTGGATCTACAATGGATAGCCTTCGAGCTTCTTCGATTTTGAAAAATTTAAGAACGCTTCATATTAGGATGAAGCAGCACAGTTATAACGCTTCTTATTTGGCTTTAAAATTTCAAGAAGATGGGATAAAAACAGTATATCCTGGTTTAGAATCGCATCCCTCGCATCAACTATTTACTTCTATGATGAATACTGAGTATGGATATGGAGGCATGTTAACGATTGATGCAGGTTCCCTAGCAAAAGCAAATGCACTTATGGAAACTATGCAAAAAAATAATGTTGGCTATTTAGCGGTAAGTTTAGGTTTTTATAAAACGTTATTTTCTGCTCCTGGAACTTCTACTTCTTCAGAGATTCCAGAGGATGAACAAGCTGAAATGGGTTTATCTGATGGCTTAATTCGTTTCTCTATTGGTTTAGATAACAATATTGAAAGAACATATCAGACTATAAAGAAGTGTATGAAAGAGGTTGGAGTTTTAACTAGTGAATCTTTAGTTTCAAATTAAAAATCTCTAAAAGCTCTGTAGAATAATTCTTTAGATAATTTTTTCATATTGCTATCTTTAAATCTTTCCTCTGAAAGGCTTTTTGTATTCCATCTTTTTTTCTCCTTGATTAATTCAAAACTAAATAGAGAAGACGTTGAATCTTTTTGATCTAGTAATGGGTAGCGTAAATCTTTATAAATAACTTGATTGTTATTTAGAGAACTTAATGTATAAAATTCATTACTAAACCATCGTAATGTTTTTATGTCTGGATGATTTATATCCACAAGAGTATGGTTCTTAGGAATATTTATAAAATTGGTAGATCTTGTGTTTTTATCAAAAATTGAATAAAAAGTTACTTTATAATCTGTATCAGTCTCTGCAACTGCATACCATAATATATTATTTAAAATTGTAGGTTGAGCGCTAAATTTTGAATAGTTTATGTTAGCCTTCTGAAAAGACTTTTTAAAAATATGATTTACATGTAATTTATTGCCGATGGTAAAAATCATATATGCAGAACTAAGATAAAGACCTGCTTTTGTCCATCTTCTTCGAGTAGGGTTTTTCCGATTAAAAAACATAGCAATAATAATACATAATAGAAAGGGAAGTGTGTATAGTGGATCTGCAACTGCAATGTTGTTAAAAGCAACTCTATAATCTGAAAAGGGTAAAAACAATTGTGTTCCATAAGGAGTGAAACTATCCAGAATTGGGTGGGTAAAAATAGATAAAAAAAACAACCAGATCCAATCTTTTAAGTTAGTAGTCCCTTTTCTTAGAGGCCCATAATCGTAGGCTTTTGAACTTATAAAACCAAAAAGGAAGGCTCCTAAAATTGCAAAAATAATAGAATGCATAAATCCTCTATGAAAAGCCAGACTATCTATTTCGTTAGAATAATAAAGACTTCCAATAAGTACATCTAAGTCTGGAATTGTTCCACCAATAGCTCCAAAGAGAATGGCTTTATTTCCTATTTTTTTTCCTAAAGCTATTTCGCCACATGCAGCCCCTAAAACAATTTGAGTAATTGAATCCATGGGTGCAAATGTAACCAACTCATTTCACTTGCATAGCTTCTTGTAAAATCGTAACATTACAAAACAAAAATTGAAAATATGCAAGACCAAAAAAATCTTTCAGAGATAAAAATACAAGACCAAAAAATTGTGGAGAATAGTGAGCTTTCAATTTTTGAGGCTATTATTCCTATCATCATTTTAGTAGGGCTTTTGGCCTATAATGTTTTTATTTTTGGAGATGATTCATTAAGTGGTTCAAATCAGTTTATATTATTAATAGGAGGAGCAGTAGCATCTGTAGTTGGTTTTAGAAATAAGGTTTCCTTTTCTAGAATGATGGATGAGGTTGCAGAGAATGTAAAGTCAACTTCTAGTGCTATATTCATTTTATTGATGGTTGGAGCTTTGGCAGGAACATGGTTGGTTAGTGGTATTATCCCTACAATGATTTATTATGGCCTACAGATTTTAAATCCCACAATATTTTTACCGGCATGTTTAATTATTTGTGCAGTTATATCTGTTGCAACAGGAAGTTCTTGGACTACTTCAGCTACTGTGGGTATTGCATTAATTGGAATTGCAGGAGCATTAGATATATCTTTAGGGATGACAGCAGGGGCGGTTTTATCTGGTGCTTATTTTGGAGATAAAATGTCACCAATGTCCGACACAACTAATTTAGCTCCAGCAATGGCAGGTACAGATTTATTCACACACATAAAGTACATGTCTTACACCACAGTTCCTACATTTATTGTTACCCTAATTATTTTTATAATTATAGGGCTCACACTCAGCGTAAGTGGTGATGCTGATACTTCAGCGATGTTAGTAGATATAGATAAGGCTTTTAACATCAATCCTTGGTTGTTTCTAGTGCCAGTTATGGTAATTGCTCTTATCGTAAAAAAAACACCTCCCTTAATAGCTTTATTAGCAGGAACGCTTTTAGCGGCAGTTTTTGCCTTATTTTTTCAGCCACAAATTATCCTGAACATTGCAGGTGCAACTGAATTAACATTTAATTCAGCATACAAAGGTTTGATGACTGCAATAACAGTAGATACTGCTGTGGCAACAGACAATGAAATTTTAGCAAAGTTATTTACTGCTGGAGGGATGGCAAAAATGATGGGAACGATATGGCTTATTTTATGTGCAATGGTTTTTGGAGGAATTATGGATGCCATTGGAGCCTTGGCTAAGATTAGTAGCTTTATGTTACAACTTTTTGATTCTGTTTTTGGATTGTTTGCCAGTACAGTATTTACATGTATTGGATTAAATTTCACAGCTTCAGATCAGTATCTGGCTATAGTTGTGCCGGGTAAAATGTATTCTAAAGCTTTTAAAGAAAAAGGCTTGGCTCCTGAAAACTTAAGTAGAACCCTAGAAGATTCTGGAACGGTTACTTCGGTATTAATCCCCTGGAATACCTGTGGAGCCTATCATTCTGGTGTATTAGGAGTAAGCGTTGGAGAGTATTTTATTTATGCAATTTTTAATTGGTTATCTCCATTTACTACCTTATTATTTGCTGCGTTAAGAATTAAAATAAGACAGTTAGCCACTAAATAAACCAATTCCAAACTAAACCAAATCTTATGGTGAAATCTCTGTATGGGTAATTAGGAGCAGAGAAATAATTTCTTTTTCCAAAGTCAGAGAGCGCGTTGTCTACTCTGAAAAAAATCCGTGTTCTTCTTATTTGTGCGTTAAAAAATAAGTCTACTGTAGGGAAACCAATTTCTTCAGAATTTTGGAGAGTAAACTCAGCTAACAATGGATTATAAGCATTCGCTTTATAAGCTGTAAAGTAGTTAAATGTAGCACCAATTTGAACCTGCATAGGTTTTCCTTTAAACCAATAATCTGAATAGTATAATGTATTTCTTGTGATGAGCTCTGGAACTCTAAAAACAGCAGATCCTCCACTTACATTTTGGTACATAATAGTATTATCTAGTGCAAATTTTTTGTAGATAAATTCTCTTGATGCTTTAACCTTTAGGTAAGTAACATTTTCTGAGTATTGTTGAGGTTTATTGTTTTCATCAAAGTAGGTGTAATTTTCAATATTTGTCAAATTTACAGCTGCATTTAACCATCTTGAATCAATCTGAAATCCTAGATTTTGAGTTCTTATATTTTCAAAATCATTTTCCCAATTGTATGCATCGTAAGTGCTTTGATGAAGGAGGTAATTAAAATTTGGCGATTTAGAATTTAATAAAATACTAGCTTTTATATCAAACAAACTATCTTTTTTGTAAGATAAATTCCCAAGTAGATTAGTTCCAGCTAGCCTTGCTGAGCCTGGTGTAATTTCCCCAGTTGCATCAAGTTGAAATTTATTTATTTTAGCTCTCCAGTCAGCACCAAAAGAGATTGCACTTCCTTTTAATTTTCTGGTGTTAATATTACTAGTTTGATTAATAATTTTATCATATCCATAAGAATAACTCATAATACTTGACTTAGCTTTGAATGTTCCCAAAACATACTTTGAGTTAAACTCTAAAAAAAACTGATTTTTTAAAAATGTGTTGTTAACGTCATCCTTAATATTCCCTGAAAAATTAGTAGTTCCAATAAAATTACTAGGAGAGTTTTGCGAAAATTCATAGGCTTTTTTACTGCTTACAAGTACATGACCAACTTTTAAATTCGTGAAGTCTTTTTGATTGGCTGAATCTTTAGAGGATAGAAGTTGATAATCTTGTTCTAGATATACTCGAGAAGCTTTAAGGAAATTTTCTGCTTCTTCCAAATTAACATCAAGTCTTGCTCTATCTGAAAAATTAGGATCATTATCTATAAAAGCAAGCAAAGATTCAGAAGTTAGACCACCACTTTCCTCATTTAAAACATCTTGGGTTGCTATATGTCCTCTAACATTATATTGTTTATTTTTAGTCTCATAATGAAACGTAGTTCTAAAATTACCCTGACTTACCAAAGATGCTCTATATTTACCTAAAGAACGTAAGCCTGTATATGCAATAGATACATTGAGTCTTCTAGAGAAATTTAATGTAAAAAAAGAATCCAAAAACCTTCCTTGCTCCAGTGTAGTTAAAAACATAATCTCTGAGGTTGGGGTAGGAACCTCATAATACTTAATATCTCTTATCGTGTTAAAAGAAAACTGTTTGGCTGTAAAACCAATGCCAGGAACAGTGTTAATTTTATCAAAATCATAAGTTAGTCGGTTAAAAGTTTGACCAATATTGTGAAAGGGTAGCAAGCCAAAGTTATCTTTTCTTAAAAAATTAAATTTGTAATGTTTTTTTATATTTAGAGTGGTATCTACATAAGAGGTATCTTTTAGGAACGAAAAAATTTTGTAATCTGTGTACTTTGTTTTTGCACTTAAATTAATTTTCTTAGTTCCACTATTATCTTGAACAATACTGTCATTAAATGAAAAATTATTCATCTCCTTCATTTTTTTTTGTTTGTTAAAGGGCATGTTTTTTTGACCATACACAAAAGTGGTTGACAAACACATTAAAAAAATAAAGTAAATGATTCTTTTCATTAAAGAAGATTAGTATAACAAAAGTAAACTTTTAAAGGAAAAGAATTCAAATAATTATCCTCAAAAAATGTTAATTTGCGGTATGTTAAAAAATAATTATAGTGGATATCAACACGAAGTTGGAACTGATGAGGCAGGAAGAGGCTGTCTTTCTGGACCTGTTGTTGCTGCTGCTGTAATATTACCATTCAATTATCACAATGAATTATTAAATGATTCTAAACAGCTTTCAGAAGCTAAAAGAAAAATACTTAGACCCATCATAGAAAAAGATGCTTTAGCATTTGGTGTTTCTTTTATAGATGAAAAGGAAGTTGATCAATTAAATGTATTGCAGGCATCAATAACAGGAATGCAACGCGCTATTGCAATCATGTCAATAACTCCAGAATATATTATAGTAGATGGAAATAAGTTTAAACCCTATAAAGATATTCCCTTCAAAACCATCGTTAAAGGTGATGCTAAATTTATGAGTATTGCTGCAGCATCTGTTTTAGCAAAAACATATCGAGATGATTTTATGGAAAAAATTCATAAAGAATTTCAAGTATATAATTGGAAAAAAAATAAGGGATACCCAACAAAAGAACATAGAAAAGCAATTCAAGAATACGGAATTACAAAGTATCACAGAAAAACCTTTAAACTCTTACCCTCTCAGTTAAAACTAGAGATTTAATTCAAATTTTTCAACCTCAAAAAGATCTTTAAAATGATTTAGTATTTTTTCCTTTACTTCACTTAATTCAATTTTTCTTCCAAGTTCAACTTCTAAAGATGTTACTGCTTTTCCTCTAATACCACAGGGTATGATATGATCAAAATATCCAAGATTAGTATTAACATTTAAAGCAAAACCATGCATAGTTACCCAACGACTACTTCTTATACCCATAGCACAAATTTTTCGAGCAAATGGAGTGCCTGTGTCAATCCAAACTCCGGTTTCACCATCACTTCTTTCTCCTTTGATTCCATACTCAGCAAGTGTCTTAATAATTACTTCTTCAAGAAATCTTAAGTATTTATGTATATCTGTGAAAAAATTTTCTAAATCTAAGATAGGATACCCTACGATTTGGCCAGGCCCATGATAGGTAATATCCCCGCCTCTATTTATTTTATAATATGTAGCCTCTTTTTCTTTTAATTGTTGTTCATTAATCAAAAGATTACTGAGATCTCCACTTTTACCTAAAGTGTATACATTAGGATGCTCAACAAAAAGAAAATAATTTTCTGTAGGATTTTTGGTGATATTTTTTCTGTTTTGTCTTTTTACATTTATAATACTCGTTAATAAAGAAGTTTGGTAATCCCAAATATCTTTATAATCCTTTAGTCCAAGGTCTTTTAAAAGTATTTTTCTATTGGTTTTCATCGAATGTAAAGATAATTATTTATTATATTTACACCTCTCTTCCCTCAAGTTAAAATTATAAAAACCATGAAAAAATTTAATTTAATCTTTGTCTTATTGTTAAACTCGTTTTTGAGTTTTTCTCAATCTAATCTATGGGAATTAACTGATACTGAAGTAAGTAATTTTTCTAATGATGCACTTAAATTTAGAAAATCTATTCCAACTACTTTTAAAGTATATGAATTAGATTTACAAAAATTTAAAAATAGAATTTCCCAAGCGAAAGATAACAAAGCAATTAGTATTGATCTTCCTACAGCAGATGGTATACAGAGGTTTTTAATAGAAGAAGCCTCTTCAATTTCAGAGGTGCTCTCTCAAAAGTTTCCAATGATTAAATCATATGTTGCAAAAGGAATAGATAATCCCTCAGCAACTGCAAGGTTTAGTTTAGGATTAGATGGATTTCATGGAGTTATTTTCTATGCAGGTAGACCCTCTTTCTTCATAGATCCATACACCAAAGACTATAATTTCTACATAGCATACAGTAAAAAAAGTTTACCTCAAAGAGATCTTAATTTTAGATGTGAAGTAGAGGGGCATCTAGATACTAAAGGAGAGGCAAATACTTCCCAAAGAAATGCCGATGATGGTCTTTTAAGAACCTTTCGTTTAGCTATTGTTTGTTCTGGTGAATACGCACAATTTCATTTAAATGACCAAGGTATAGATAATGGTGCTTCAGAAGCAATCAAAAAAGCAGCAGTATTATCGGCAATGAATACTTCTATGACCAGGATTAATGGCGTATTCGAAAGAGATTTAGGAGTTAGAATGGAAATTGTTGATGACAACGATCAAATTATATTTTTAGATGCAGCTACTGATGGAATTACAGACGGTAATGCTGGAACTATGATTAATCAGGTACAAACAATTTGTGATAATACTATTGGTAATGCTAATTATGATATAGGACACATCTTTAGTATAGGAGGTTCTGGGCTTGCAGGTTTGGGAGTGGTTTGTCTTTCAGGATCTAAAGCTAGAGGAGTTACAGGTATTAGTACACCAATGGGAGACCCTTATGATATTGATTACGTATCTCATGAAATGGGGCATCAATTTGGGGCAAATCATACTCAAAATAATAGTTGTAATAGAAATAATTCTACTGCTGTAGAGCCAGGTAGTGCTTCTACAATTATGGGCTATGCAGGAATTTGTTCTCCAAATGTTCAAAGTAATAGTGATGATCATTTTCATTCTGTAAGTATCACTGAAATGTGGAATAGAATTCAGTCTACTGCTAGTTGCGCAACTACAACTTCAACAGGAAATAATGCACCAGTCATCGTTGAAAGTGAGGATTATTCTATACCTAAATCAACACCTTTTGTTTTGAGAGGAATAGCTTCAGATGAAGATTCTGAGGATGTATTAAGTTATAATTGGGAACAGACTGATAACGAAGTAGCTTCAATGCCACCATCATCAACAAGTACAGTTGGCCCAGCTTTTAGATCTAATTCATCAATTAGTTCTCCGAACAGATATATGCCTTCTTTACCAACGGTTATTGGAGGAAATATCTCGAATACATGGGAGGTTGTTCCTTCAGTTGCTAGAGAGATGAATTTTTCACTTGTGGTAAGAGATAATGCTGTTGGAGGAGGTAACAGTGCAAGAGATGATATAAAAGTAACCACAATAGATATTACCCCTTTTACAGTAGATGGACCTTCTACCAACGAAGAGTGGCTTGTAGGAGCAAATAAAACTATTAATTGGGTTGTTGGAGCTACAAATCAAGCACCAGTTAACTCCCAAAATGTAACTATTTTATTATCTACAGATGGAGGTGTTTCTTTTCCAATAGTATTATTAGAAAACACAACTAACAATGGATCAGCCGACATTGTTGTTCCAAATAATGTTACTAATTCTGCAAGAATTATGGTAGCTGCTACTGATAATATTTTTTATAATGTAAACGCTGCCAACTTTACTATCAGTTCTTCTGAACCAACATTTATTGTAAATAATTTAATCGGAACTGTAGATCTGTGTTCATCAGACGCTACTTCAGCTAGTTATGATATTTCGGTAGATTTTATCAATAATTTTTCAGAAAATGTAAGTTTTTCAACTACTGGAGAACCGATAGGTTCATCGGTAAGTTTTAATCCAGCATCTATAAATTCTGATGGAACAGTTACTATGACAGTTAGTGATTTAACTGGAGTAGGGGTAGATTCATACCTGATAGATATCACTGCTTCCTCAAGTACAATTGTAAGAAATATTAATGCACAATTAAATATTTTAAATGCCACTTTTGAAACATTAAATTTAACATCACCAAACAATAATGACACGGGTATTTCTTTGACTCCGACCTTTTCGTGGGATGAAATTTCAAATGCAAGTTCTTATGATATTGAAATTGCTACAGATTCTGACTTTGGCTCAATTATAGCTAGTGAAAATAGTGCAACAAATTCATATACTGGAGTTAATTTAAATCAATCAACTACGTATTATTGGAGGGTGAAAGCAAAAAATATATGTGGCGATGGAGATTTTTCTTCTATAAGTTATTTTACCACTCAAAATTGTTCCGTCTGTGAATCTTCTGGAAATACTGCTTATGTTACTAGTACGACACGAGTTGTTTTCAATACTATTGATAATCCCTCAGATAAGCCAGGAGCTTATAGTGATTATACAGATATTAGTACCAGTGTAAAACCTGATGAGATTCATGATTTAACAGTTCAGGTAAATACAGATGGTAATTATACTGTTCACACTATGGTTTGGATCGATTGGAATCAAGATTGCGATTTTGATGATGAGAATGAAGAATACGACTTGGGAACTGCAAACAATCAACCAGATATTGCAACAACATTAAGCCCCTTGTCTGTAACTATCCCTTCTAATGCTTTATTAGGTTCAACAAGGATGAGAGTATCTACTAAATACAATTCTGATCCAACTTCTTGTATGACCGGAGAAGATGCTGAGGTAGAGGACTACACTATAGAGGTAATCGATGAAACTGCTTCACTGGATAATGACACTTTTGAAGGTTTTAATTTATATCCTAATCCTTCCAACGGTAATTTTAATTTGCAATTTGACACAACATCATCAGACCTTATAGAGCTTCAGTTATTTGATATCACTGGTAGATTGGTGAGAAAATTGTTGTTTACAAATGTAGCTTCAAGATTTTCTGAAAGTATTTCATTTGAAAATACAGCGAAAGGTGTGTATTTATTGAAAATTAAAAACGGAACCAATCAAACGACCAAAAAATTAGTGATTGAGTAAGCTTATTAATCATAAATAAAACAAGTTAAAGGGTTGTCTGAAGAGGCAACCTTTTTTTAACTATTGTTAAATAGTTGATGTTATAAAATTAAATAAATTACTTTTGTAATATGTCTATAGAAGTATTATCTGTTACAAAGTCTTATGGAAATCAATTGGCGTTAAACGAAATTAGTTTTTCAGCTAATAAAGGTGAAATCATTGGATTTTTAGGCCCAAATGGTGCTGGAAAATCTACCATGATGAAGATTATAACAGGCTTCATTTCACCAACTAAAGGGACTGTTCTTGTTTCCGGTATTAATGTATTAAAGAGTCCGGAAGAAGCAAAAGCTAAAATAGGGTATCTTCCAGAACAGAACCCTCTGTATCAAGAAATGTATGTGAAAGAATATTTGCAATTTCAAGCCTCAATTTTTAAGGTTTCAAAAGAAACTATTGGTACTGTTATAGAAACTGTAGGCTTATCCCCAGAGGTGCATAAAAAAATCAGTCAACTTTCAAAAGGATATCAGCAAAGGGTAGGAATAGCTGCAGCTATTATTCACAATCCAGATGTATTAATTTTAGACGAACCTACTACAGGATTAGATCCAAACCAAATCCAAGAAATAAGAAATTTACTTACAAAACTGGGCAAAGAAAAAACAATTTTATTTTCCACCCACATCATGCAAGAGGTAGAAGCTCTATGTGATCGCGTTATTATTATAAATAAAGGAGAGTTACTCACAGATACATCTATCGAAGAACTAAAACAAAGCAATGAACAAATTATAGAGGTTACTTTTGATTACAAGATTGAAGAACAGTTCATTCAGAGGTTGCCAAACATCATATCCTATAAAAATAATTTTGATAATACCTGGTATATAACCTTTGATTCATCTGAAGATATGAGACCTGTAATTTTTGATTTTGCTAAAGAAAATGGATTAAAAATTTTAGAGTTAAATTCAAAAAACCAAAGTTTGGAAACACTTTTTACCAAGCTTACTGCTTAATTTAATTTGAAATTAATATGTTGATCTTCAAGTATTTTTAAAAGTTCACTACTAATTTTAATTTTAGTATTTCTACTAGGAACTTCTAATTCTATTTCTTCTTGTACATCATAAATTACAAATTTTAGTGATTGTTTTCCTTTGTGATTATTAAACAGGGTATTGAAGTTCTCTACTGATTTTTTATGAACATCTTCTATGGGTATTTTAATGGTTACTTTTTTACATAAGTCATCCATTACATCATGCAATAATTTAAATTCAGTGAATTTAAGTCTTGCATCTCCTTCCACACCTTCTTTATTTGTCCATCCTTTTTGAATTGTAGTTCTCACAAATAAGAAAGAATTGGAGACTAAAAAATGTTTAAACTTTAAGTAATCTTCTCCAAAAATCCGAAACTCAAAACTGTCTAAATAGTCTTCAATAAAGAAAGAAGCCCATCCTTTTCCAGCCTTTGAAACTTTATGTTCAACTTCGGTAATAATACCTGCAAAAACTAAATTAGAGCCTACATACTTTTGTAAATCACTTTTAAAATGACCCACATTTGCATTACAAAATTTTAATTCGTTAGTAAAGTCATCTAATGGATGAGCAGATATATATATTCCTACAACTTCCTTTTCTTTAGCAAGTTCTTCCATGTTTCCCCAAGCTTCACAGTTTGGAATATCTGGTTCAGGAAATTGTATATCTGAAGCTTCTCCAAATAAAGATACTTGAGCCGAATTTAAGTTTTCTTGATATTTACTTCCATAACGAATTGCTTTCTCAATAAAGGTTTGCCCTTTTTCATCTTCAGCAAAATATTGCGCTCTGTGGGTACTCGAAAAAGAATCAAAACCTCCAGCCAATATCAATCCATCAAAAGCTTTTTTATTGGCTGCTCGTAAATCTATTCTTTTAGTTACATCAAAAATTGATGTAAAATGCCCATGTTCTTTTCTTTCTTTAATAATTGCTTTTACAGCTGAACTACCAACACCTTTTATGGCACCCATTCCAAAACGTACTGCACCTTGTTTGTTTACAGAAAATTTTAAATAGGATTCATTAATATCTGGACCTAAAACTTCTAAGCCCATAGATTTACATTCTTCCATAAAGAATGAAACAGATTTGATATCATTCATGTTGTTAGACAGAACAGATGCCATATATTCCGCAGGGTAATGGGCTTTAAGATAGGCTGTTTGATAGGCTATCCATGCATAACAAGTAGAGTGAGATTTGTTAAAAGCGTAAGATGCAAAAGCTTCCCAATCTTTCCAGATTTTCTCAAGTTTTTCTGATTCATGTCCATTTTCTCTAGCTTGATCGATAAATTTAGGTTTCATTTTTGCTAAGACAGCAGCTTGTTTCTTTCCCATTGCTTTTCTTAAAACATCGGCTTCACCTTTTGTGAAGTTGGCAAGTTTTTGAGAGAGTAACATTACCTGTTCTTGATATACAGTAATTCCGTAGGTTTCAGCTAAATACTCTTCCATTGCAGGGAGATCATATTGAATATCTTCCTTCCCATGCTTCCTGTTAATAAAAGATGGAATATATTCCATTGGCCCTGGTCTGTATAATGCATTCATCGCAATTAAATCTCCAAAAACAGTAGGTTTAAGAGCGCGCATATGTTTTTGCATACCGGGTGATTCATATTGGAATATTCCAATGGTTTCACCTCGCTGAAATAATTCATAGGTTTTTACATCATCTAGTGGGAAATTTTCTGGATCTAATTGAACCCCATGTCTTGCTTTTACAATTTTTACAGTATCTTTTATTAGGGTTAGAGTTTTTAATCCTAAAAAGTCCATTTTTAATAACCCTGCGCTTTCTACAACAGAATTATCAAACTGAGTTACATACATGTCTGAATCTTTTGCTAAAGCTACTGGGACGAAATCGGTAATGTCTGAAGGAGTGATGATAACTCCGCAAGCATGAATTCCTGTATTTCTGACAGAGCCCTCAAGAATAGCTGCTTTGTTAATGGTTTCAGATTCTATTCCGTCTCCTTCTGACAAGGTTTTTAATTCGTTAACCATGTCTTTTTCTTCAGAACGTAATGCAGCAATTTTTCCTTTGCTCTTTTCATCTGTTCCAAAAATATTTTTTAGTTTAACGTTTGGAATTAATTTGGCAATTCTGTCTGCCTCAAACAGAGGTAAATCAAGTACTCTTGCTGTATCACGAATGGAGGATTTTGCGGCCATGGTTCCATAGGTGATTATTTGAGCAACCTGATTAGCTCCATATTTATTAATTACATAGTCCATCACTCGACCTCTTCCTTCATCATCAAAATCTATATCAATATCGGGCATAGATACACGTTCTGGATTAAGAAAACGCTCAAACAGTAAATCGTATTTAATGGGGTCTATATTGGTAATCCAAAGACAATAAGCCACTACAGAACCAGCTGCAGAACCACGCCCGGGCCCCACAGAAACATCCATGTTCCTAGCTTCTCTAATAAAGTCCTCTACAATCAAGAAATACCCTGGGTATCCGGTATTTTCAATAACTTCTAATTCAAAATCTAAGCGTTCTTTAATAGCTTCTGTAATCTCTCCATAGCGTTTTTTTGCACCAATAAAAGTGATGTGCTTTAGATAATTATTTTCTCCTCTTTTTCCACCGTCTTCTAGGTCTTCTTTAGACTGAAATTCAGCTGGAATATCAAATGCTGGTAAAAGAACATCTCTAGCTAGCGAAAAAACTTCAATCTTGTCTACAATTTCCTGAATGTTAGATATTGCCTCAGGAATGTCTGCAAACAATTCTTTCATTTCATCACTAGACTTAAAATAATATTCGTCATTAGGCAGCCCATATCTATATCCTCTTCCTTTTCCTTTTGGAGTAGCTTGTTTTTCTCCTTCTTTTACACATAATAAAATGTCATGTGCGTTTGCATCTTCTTTGTTTAAATAAAATATATTATTTGTTGCAACTACTTTAACCTCATGCTCTTTAGCAAATTTTAGAAGTGTTTCATTCACAATACGTTCATCCTCTTGATTGTGTCGCATCAATTCGATGTACAGATCGTCACCAAATTGTTGTTTCCACCAGATGAGAGCATCTTCAGCCTGTTTTTCTCCTATATTTAATATTTTATTTGGAACTTCTCCATAAGTATTACCAGTTAATACGATAACATCTTCTTTGTATTGCTCAATAATTTTACGATCTATTCTGGGAACATAATAGAAACCATTGATAAATGCTATGGAAGACATTTTTGCAAGATTATGATACCCTTTTTTGGTTTTTGCCAGTAAGACAATTTGATATCCGTTATCTTTTCTTTTTTTATCTAAATGATCCTCACAAACATTAAATTCACATCCAAGGATTGGCTTTAAAATTGTTTCATTTGGAGTTTCTCCATTTTCTTCAGAAATCTCATTTTTAGCAAATGCTTGTTTGTTGTGTTTTAAAATGGCACTTACAAAATGAAAAGAAGCCATCATGTTTCCGGTATCAGTTAATGCAATTGCAGACATATTGTCTTTGGCTGCAGCTTTTACGATATTTCCAATTTGGATAGTAGATTGTAGAACTGAAAACTGAGTATGATTGTGAAGGTGGGCAAATTGAACATTTTCTAACTGAGATAGCCCAACTGTTGTATTTTTAGTTGCTTTATTCTCTTTTAGAGAAGCTAAACGTTTTCTAATTTTTTCACTCTCCCTTTTAAGATTGATGTGCTTTAAGCCAATTACTTCAATAGGTTTTGGATTGGCTTCTGAAAAGCTTTTAAAATAATTTTCATCAGCATCTAATTTTTCTTTTGAAAATTCTCTCAAACGAATTAATTCTAAGAAACATCTAGTTGTAGCTTCAACATCTGCAGTGGCATTATGAGCATCTCCAAAATTTACACCAAATAAATGGTTGTGTAATTCTGTTAGGGTAGGGAGTTTAAACTTCCCTCCACGTCCTCCAGGAATTTGACATAATTGTGCGGTATGCTCAGTACAAGTGTCTAGAACCGGTAATTTGTTTAGGTTGTTTGATATTTCCAAACGATGAAATTCACAACCCATAATATTTAAATCAAAATTCACATTTTGGCCAACAATAAAAGTGGTTTTTTGTAAAACTTCGTTAAATAATATTAAACATTCCTTTAAAGAAATTCCTTGTTCTTGAGCTAAATCTGTAGAAATACCGTGTATTTGTTCTGCATCGTAAGGAATATTAAATCCTTCGGGTTGTAGTAGGAAATTATTATGCTCTATAATTTTCCCCATGCTGTCATGAAGCTGCCATGCTATCTGTATGCATCTTGGCCAATTGTCAGTGTCAGTAATAGGAGCATTCCAGCTCTTTGGTAACCCAGTGGTTTCCGTGTCAAAAATCAAGTACATAGTTGCGGATTTCTTACTTAGAAATTAGTAGAATAAAAATAGTAAAAACAGATAGAAAAACACTCTAAGAGTTATTTGGTTTTATTAACAATTAAGGGTTGTTAATAAACGCTATTGTTTTTTCTACTACAAACTTAAAATCTTCAGGGAGCTTTGTTTTTGTCCAAGGTTGTGAAGCACCAAAAACATGATTAGATTCCTGCACAACAATTAGTTTACTTAATGTATTCCATTTGTGTAGGTTTTGTGCATGAAGAAAAGGTACAGATAAATCGTTATCTCCATGAATTATTAGATGTGGAATACTCATTTTTTTAACTGCATTCTCAACAGATAAGCGTTTTTTATTTTTTATAAAATTGTAGTAAAATTGAAGGTAATGTGGCATTTTTTGTTTGGTTCTTCCATTTAAAACATACAAGACTCCATCCTCTTTCCATTGGTCTAATTCGGTACTCTCGTGAAACATAGTTCTATCAAGATCAGATACTGCAGCCCATGTAACTAATTTTTTTATTTTTGGATTTTCTACAGCCTTTATAATAGCTATTGCACCACCTCTAGAGTGACCAATTAGTGTAATATTATTGGTATCTATTTCGTTTTTAAATTCTACAGTAGTACAAATCCAGTCAATAATACTTTCCAAATCATCTAATTCTTTTGTGTAGTTATTGTTTCCAAAGGCAACTAAATCAGGAAAATCAATGGGTTGATCTAGAGTACAACCATTATGAGAAAAATTAAATTTCACCAAAGCCAACCCAGCTTTTAAAAAGTTGGAAGACATCAAGTCAAATGCTCCCCAATCTTTATAGCCTTTGTATCCGTGACAAAAGATAACCAATGGTTTTTGTTTATTATTTTTATTAAAATATAAATCTGTAATAATGGATTTGGTATGTTTACCTTTAATTGGAAAGTTTTTTAGAATTCTCATAACGTATATAAAAATAATTAAAGTTTATAATACCAAGTATTTTTTTGTAACAAATATGTAAATTAGACGTCTTAACATAGTATAAACTAAAAAAACTTTAAAATGAAAAAAATTTTATTATTAGTACTAACCATTTCGGCAAGTATTTCTGTTAACTCTCAAACAGCTGAAGAAATTATAGCAAATTATTTTGAAAATACAGGAGGTATTGAAAACTGGGCAAAGATAGAGGGAATTAAGATGAGTGCAAAAGTTAACCAAGGAGGAATGGAGATTCCATTGGAAATTACTCAGTTGAAAAATGGGAATCAAATGACCGTAATTAATTTTCAGGGTATAGAGCTTAAACAAGGGGTTTTTGATGGTGATGTATTGTGGAGTACTAATTTTCAAACACAAAAAGCCGAAAAAAGTGATCAAGAGTCTACAGATAATATGAAGCTTCAAGCACAAGATTTTCCTGATGCTTTTTACAATTATAAAGAGAAAGGATATACATTAGAGTTATTAGGTAAAGAAGATTTAGAAGGAACAGAAACCTTTAAAATTAAATTGACTAAAAAACCGATGACTGTAGACGGTAAAGAGGTAGAAAATTCAAGTATCTATTTTTTTGATGCTGAAAATTTTGTTCCTATTGTTATACATTCTGAAATTAGAATGGGGCCTGGTAAAGGTATGATATCAGAAATAAAACTAAGTGATTATCAAGAAGTTGAAGGAATGTATTTCCCGTTTTCAATGACTCAAGGGGTTAAAGATGGTGATGGCCAGCCCATTACAATGGATAAAATTGAATTAAACCCAACTGTAGATCCTAGTGCTTTTAAATTTCCAGAAGAAATTACTGAAGAAGGAAATGAAAAATAAACACATTATTAAGAAAAAGAGCCTATATAAAATTATTTAGGCTTTTTTTTTACCAATCAATCACAAAAATTTAGAAATATGAAAAAACTAATAATCTTAGTTTTGGGAATGGCTTTGCTGCCTTTTAGCAGTGGCGCTCAAAACTCATCTTCCATTAATTTGAAAAATTTATTTGGAGATTTAAGAGCACGACATATAGGACCTGCTTTAATGAGTGGTCGAATAAATGATATGGAAGTTCACCCAACTAATAATCAAATTATTTATGCTGGAACAGCAGGTGGGGGTGTATGGAAATCGAATGATGCAGGGACTACTTTTAATCCAATATTTGATGATCACAGCCAATCTATTGGAGCTGTGGCAATAGACCCTAATGATCCTGATAACGTAATTTATGTTGGAACAGGTGAAACATGGACAAGAAATAGTGTCTCATACGGAGACGGTTTATATAAATCAATAGATGGTGGTTCTAATTGGAAAAAACTTGGTTTTGATAAATCAGAACGTATTGCAAATATTATTGTAAATCCAAAAAACTCAAAAGAAGTGTATGTGGCAGTTCTAGGTGCCCTTTGGTCAGATAGTGACGAGCGTGGTGTATATAAATCTTCTGATGCTGGAGAAACTTGGGAAAAGATATTGTACATAGATGAGAAAACAGGAGCTGCGGATATGACTATGGATCCAAAAAACCCTTCTATTCTTTATGCTTCAATGTGGGAGTTCAGAAGAACAGCTTGGTCTTTTTCCTCTGGTGGAGACAATAGTGCATTGTATAAATCTACAGATGCTGGAAAAACTTGGAATAAAATTCATAACGGATTTCCTGATGGGCAATTAGGTAGATTGGCTATTGCGGTAGCTCCATCAGATGCTAATATTTTATACACAGTAATTGAAGCAGAAGACCCAAAACGAAAAGGATTGTACAGAAGTGATGATGCAGGAGCTAATTGGAAACAATTAAATAATGATTTTGGAATTACAGTTCGTCCATTTTATTTTTCAAGAATTACTGTAGATCCTAGAAATCCTGATGTTGTTGTTAAAGGTGGTCTTTTTGGTTCAATCTCTAAGGATGGTGGTAAAACATTTAAATCGTTAGGTAATATGCATAGCGATATCCATGATGTAGTATTCGATATTCATGATTCTGACAGAATTTACGCAGGAACAGACGGAGGTGTATATCGTTCTTGGAATGGAGGAGTAACTATGGAAATTGTGGAAAATTTACCTTTATCACAGTTTTATCAAATAAGTGTTGATGACGCAGAACCTTACAATATTTATGGAGGACTTCAAGATAACGGTTCTTGGTATGGGCCCTCCTCATCGAGCGGAGGAATTAATGCAGGTGATTGGAAATCAATTGGAGCTGGTGATGGTTTTAGAGTATTAAAACACCCAACAAAAAATATTATTTATTCAGAAATGCAAGGTGCAGAGAATGTTTGGAGATATGATGTTGATAATAAATTAGTTAAAACAATTCAACCTCTTGAGCTAGCAGGGTATGAAGATTTACGATTTAACTGGAATGCCCCAATGGCTATTAGTATTCATCAACCTGATCGTTTTTACATGGGGAGTCAGTTTCTTCACAAATCTGAAGATATGGGAGATACTTGGGAAATAATTTCTCCTGATTTATCTACCAATGATGGAACTAAACAACAACAGGCAGATTCTGGAGGGTTATCTATGGATAACTCTGGAGCAGAAAACCACACAACAATTTTTACAATAGCAGAATCTCCAGTAGACGAGAATGTTATATGGGTTGGTACAGATGATGGAAATGTTCAAGTGACAAAAGATGGTGGAAAAAACTGGCAAAATGTTGTAAGCAATATTAAAGGACTACCAAGTAATACTTGGACCTATCATATAGAGGCAAGTGTTCACGGGAAAGGAATAGCATATGCTGTTTTTGATGGCCACAATAGTGGTGATATGCAACCCTATGTTTACAAAACATCAGATTTTGGAATGACTTGGTCTAATATAATTACAGATAATGTTATAGGTACCTCTAGAAATATTCAAGAAGATTATGAAAATGAAAATTTATTATTTTTAGGAACTGAATTCGGATTATATATTACCGCTGATGGAGGTAATCATTGGGAGAAATTTACAAAAAATGTACCACCAGTAGCCGTTCATTTTATTGATCTTCAAAAACAAACAAATGATTTGGTACTTGGAACACACGGAAGAGGTATCATTATCATTGATGATATTTCACCCTTACGTGAAATCACTACTGAAGCTTTGAAAGCTAAACTTCACTTTTTTAGCTCTAAACCGATGAAGTTATCTGACGAAAGTGGATTTTCAGGTAGTTTCGGAGCTGAAACCCAATTTGTTGGAGAAAATGCAAACAGATCACCTCAAATAAAATATTTATTACCTAAACGTCACACATTTGGAAAGATGAGTATGGAAATTTTGAATAGTCAAGGAGAGGTTGTCTCTAAATTATCTCCTGGGAAATCTAAAGGAATTAATATTGTGAATTGGTCTGGAAATATGAAACAACCTAAGGTTGCTAAAGGGAAAACCCTTGCATTTGGTGGTTTCACAACCCCAAGAGTTCAGGCAGGTTCATATACAGCAGTTATAACAAAAGGTAAAGCAGCATACGAGCATACCTTTGAAATTGTTTATGATGAGAGATCAGGTTTAACTTCAGCAGATAGAAAAATGAAACATGATATCATTTCTAAGATGTATAAAATGACTGAAGAATTAGCTTACATGGTTTATCAAATTGATGCTTTTATTGAAGCGCCTGAGACAAAAAGCAAACTAAAATTAAAATTAAATGAACTAAAGAAAACTTTAGTCATAACAACTGGAGATAATTATGTTAGTAGTGCTGAACCTGAGTTAAGAGAAAAACTAGCAGATTTATTTAGAAAAATTGTTGGGAGTTATGACAAACCCTCAAATTCTGAATTAGAATTTTTATCTATAGTTGAAAATCGTTATTCAAAAGCAAAAGAAGACTTCAATAAGATTTCAAAAAAAATAAAATCTAAGAAGGATATTAAACTAAAAACTTTTGAAGAATTTACAGAGTAAAATTAAAGCCCCTTTTGGGGCTTTTTTAGTTTATAAACTACCTTTTAATGATATTGTTTAATTAGTTCGTCAATTTCAAAAAACTTCGTACATTTGCGCCCACTTATCACGAGATGGTAAGATTATTAATAATCAAGGTCGAGAACCTTAAAAAATTAAAAAAATGTCAGTAAAAATTAGATTACAAAGACACGGTAAAAAAGGAAAACCTTTTTATTGGATCGTTGCTGCAGATGCAAGAGCAAAGAGAGATGGTCGTTACTTAGAGAAATTAGGAACTTATAATCCTAATACAAACCCAGCAACTGTTAATTTAGATGTTGATGGTACAGTAAAATGGTTACAAGATGGAGCGCAACCAACAGATACTGCAAAAACTATTTTATCTTACAAAGGAGCTATGCTTAAAAATCATTTAGTTGGTGGTGTTAGAAAGGGTGCTTTAACCGAAGAGCAAGCTGAAGAAAAATTTCAAGCTTGGTTAGAAGAAAAAGCTGGTAAAGTAGCCTCTAAAGAAGAAAACGTAGCCAAAGTAAAATCAGAAGCAAAAGCAAAAGCCTTAGAAGCAGAAAAAGCTGTGAATGAAGCTAGAGTTGCTGCTGCTGTTGAAGAAGCTGCTCCAGAAGAAGTTGCTGAAGAAGCTGCTCCAGAGGTTGCTGAAGAAGTTGCTCCAGAAGTAGTTGCTGAAGAAGCTGCTCCAGAGGTTGCTGAAGAAGTTGCTCCAGAAGTAGTTGCTGAAGAAGTTGCTCCAGAAGTAGTTGCTGAAGAAGCTGCTCCAGAGGT